>ENA-UOJL01000746-UOJL01000746.1-human-gut-metagenome-genome-assembly--contig:-P47-NODE-746-length-43027-cov-49.426766_pt1 | contig 43027 bp, 43 predicted proteins | sample MGYA00242347_ERZ723894 | MGnify/ENA metagenome assembly ERZ723894
TCAGCGGCTTGGGTGATCAGATCGTCGCGGTGCTCTGCAACAATGTTCCGACCGGTCAGCAGTCCGGCAAGTATTACGGCCTGATTGGCGGCGGCTTTACCTCAACAGCTCCCACGCTCAATGCGGATAAGGTGTACGAAAGCACCATTACCCTTATTCCCTCCGTGTACTGCAACCAGTTCAGCGGCGACACGGGCATCATGCACAAGGTGCTCTCCGCGCAGACCACCGATGGTCTGAAGTTCGTAGTGAAGTACGACAGCTCCACAAAGATGTGGAAGCCCGCAGAGGAAGTCAAGCAGATGGCCATTTGGGTGACGTGCGACAAGCATGAGACCCCGACCCCGGAAATGCCCATGTATCCCATGGCCGACAACATCAGCGGCTTGGGTGATCAGATCGTCGCGGTGCTCTGCAACAATGTTCCGACCGGTCAGCAGTCCGGCAAGTATTACGGCCTGATTGGCGGCGGCTTTACCTCAACAGCTCCCACGCTCAATGCGGATAAGGTGTACGAAAGCACCATTACCCTTATTCCCTCCGTGTACTGCAACCAGTTCAGCGGCGACACGGGCATCATGCACAAGGTGCTCTCCGCGCAGACCACCGATGGTCTGAAGTTCGTAGTGAAGTACGACAGCTCCACAAAGATGTGGAAGCCCGCAGAGGAAGTCAAGCAGATGGCCATTTGGGTGACGTGCGACAAGCATGAGACCGACACACCAGTCCCCACCGAGTTCACCATCACCTTTAACGGCAACGGCGGCACACCCTCTGTCGGCAGTATGAGAACCACCAATCAGAAGCTGACCTCTCTGCCCACCGCAACCCGCAGCGGCAGATACAGCTTTGACGGCTGGTACACCGCGGCAAGCGGCGGCACAAAGATCACGACCGCTACTGTATTCTATGAAAACACCGCTGTGTACGCCCACTGGACCTACATCGGCGGCGGTGGCAGCAGTGGCGGCGGTGGCGGCTACACCTACCACACCATCAGGGCGATCTTCGGCTTGAACGGCTCTATCTCTCCCTCCGGCTGGACCTCCGTCCGTCACGGATGGGATCAGACCTTCACCATCACCCCGGACAAGGGCTACGCCGTAGCCAAGGTGCTGGTGGATGGTAAGAGCGTGGGCTCTGTGAAGTCCTACACCTTCAAGAATGTCACGAAGGATCACACCATCGAGGTAGTCTTTATGAAGGCAAACGGCAACCCCCAGACCGGAGTATTCGTCGATGTAGCGGAGGGCAGCTACTATGAGGAAGCGGTCGACTGGGCGGTTAAAAATGGAATCACCACCGGCACGGGCAATAATTACTTCACGCCGGATGGCATTTGTACCCGTGCGCAGGCTGTGACGTTCCTGTGGAGAGTTGCCGGAAGCCCCACACCAAAAACAGAAGCAATGCCCTTTGAGGATGTGCTGGATGGCAGCTACTATTACGAGGCCGTCCTGTGGGCGGTGGAGAACGGTATTACCGTTGGCACGAGCGCAACGACCTTCAGCCCCGAGCTGACCTGCTCCCGCGCACATATTGTGACCTTCTTGTGGAGAGCAGCCAATTCTCCCTCTGTAAAAACGGACAATCCTTTTACCGATGTAGCCGCGGACGCCTACTATATCGACGCTGTGCTGTGGGCGGTCAAGCATAAGATCACGGTCGGGACAACGCTATCTACCTTCAGCCCTGATGAGGGTTGCACCCGCGCACAAATCGTGACTTTTCTGTACCGTGCTCACAGCAAGTAATTAGGGATGACGTATGCACCCGCTGAAATGCTATCACCTCGCGGCAAGCGAGATGGATTTGTATAAGCTATTTCATGGAAAACCTTCAGAGAGGGCTAAGAAAGGAGATCGGGTCCTGCTTATCAGAACGATCCAATTGACAGCAGACCTAACGGTGACTTGCCCCGTAACCTTTCTAATGCTGCCAGACATTCAGTTTATCACGAAGCCCTTTGCGCTGCGCACGGCTTGGGAAGATGACAGAAGTTCTGCGGTGCTGTGCTTTCAATCATGCTCGAAAGCAGAAAGCGTTCTCTCCCTTCTGTACTCTCACGAATGATTCTATTGGCAGCAGATAACTCTTTATCCGCAACGAGCAACTGCCAGATCATCCATACGCTGGCATAATTCCACAACAGGCAAAGGACAGCGCGGCGGACGGTTAACAACACCGGCCTCCGCGCTGTTCCTTTTTCGCCACAGGAAACTCTGTACGCCATTCACAACCAATGAGCCATGCCGCCATCCCACGCGGCAGGAGAAAACACTATGAAAAAGATCACTCGATTTCTGTTTTGCACCTTCGTCGCCATTATGCTGATGGGGACGGCGATCAGTGCCACCGCTTGCCATCAGAAAGAGGAATATCCCAGCGTACCCGAAGTGACCGAGCCACAGCCCACCGGCGAGATCATCCCCACCGTGGACCGACAAAAGGAGCTGAAGGACGCAAGAAAGAAATACTCCGACGCCGTGGCGTGGCTGTATATGCCCGGTGCCGAGGTGGACGACCCCATTGTGCAGGCGAAGGACAACGCTTACTACCTGCAAAAGGACGAGAACGGGAACTACAGCGAATGGGGCTGCTACTACGCCCACTGTGACAACCATTTGAGCAGCCGGAGCAAGCTGGACAGGAATACCGTCATCTTCGGTCACTCCGCCAGCAACTGTGACCCGGACGGGCCCAAGCTCACGAAGCTCCATCGGTATATGGATGCGGACTATGTGAAGGAAAACCCGTATATCTACCTTTCGGTGAAGGGCGAGAATATGGTCTTCCAGATCACGGCCTGCTTCATCACGGACATTGACTTTGATTACATCGCTCCCGACCCCACGGGTGAGGAGCTGACAGACTTCTTTGAGCAAGTGGCAAGGAAGAACTGGCTGGAATTTGACGGTGTAACCTTCGGTGAGGAGGACACTGTGCTGACCCTTTCTACCTGCTGCCGGAAGTACGATGAGTACAATACCGGCAACCAGCGGCTCGTCCTCATGGCGAAGCTGCTGCCGGAGGGTGCTATAGCGCAGGACTTCACCGTGCGCCTTGCTCCAGAACCGGAGATGCCTTAAAAAGGCCAAAACGGAATACGATAACCCCCTTGAAAAAGATGATATTCTTCTCACGACTCCTTCAGCCAGCGGGAGAAATCCTCCGGTGTGATCGTGCCGTTGTCGCAATCCTCTTTCTTCCTTCTGGCTTCCTCGCTCCAGGCGTAGAACGCACTCTTGGTCAGCTTGCCTGCGTTGATGCGGGCGAAACGCTTTTTGTACTCCCTGCGATATTCCTTGAACACCTCATCGCCCTGCTTGCGCTGCGTCCATGTGTTGATGGCCCCCATCTCCCGGCAGGTGCGGCCCTTGCTGTCGCAGACCCGGCCGCAGTACTCCATGCTGGCCTTGCCCGTCACGGCGAAGTAGCGCAGGCAGTTCTTGCATACCCGCATCCTCACCTCCCGCTTCACGCACTCCCGCACATGGAAATCGATGAGGTCGTAGATGTCCTTGGGATAGAGTACCTCGGCAAAGATCTTGCAGTCGATGACCTCAAAGCTCATGGACTGGGGCTGGAACTGGAAGGTGTTCAGCGTGTCGCCGCCCTCGGCGTTGTAGTAGGCCACCATCTTCTCGGATACGGATTTCTTCTCACCGTCCATGTCCAACGCCTGCGCGATCAGCCCCTTGATCTGCTTCTGCATGGTGTCGATGCTGCTGCAAAGATGGGAAATCTTCTTGTGGGGCAGCAAGTCCTGAAAATCTCCGGGTGCGGTGCTGTCCACCATATCCAGCCGCTCCAGCCAGTCCAGCCGCAGCAGCTCAAAGCAGATATGCCGGGGCGCCAGTTCCTTCAAGCCAGCCGCTACGATTTGCAACTCACTATAGTCCCTGGACTGATAAAAAGACATCAGCGCCTTGTCCATCTTCTTGGTGATGGGCTCCAGCTCCCAGATATCCATATACAGCAGACTCATCAGACTTTCCGGAAACGGAAAGTCTTTTTTTATGGTCTGCTCTCTATCCGCCGCATCGGTGTACTCGTAGTACTCCCTGCCGCCGTCGATGTAGGTTTTGAAAATGTAGGTATGCATAATGGACTCTCCTTAAAACGAGATTAGACTGATGAAATGCGTAGTGTTCAATAAGACTTGACAACGGGGTGTTGACATGTTATAGTATGCCCAGAAGTAGACGCAGGAAACGGGCTTTATGAAATAAGTCTAATCTATTAAGGCAGATATGTCAACCGTTATTTTCGAAACCTTGAAAAGTGAATCCCTGCCGCCGCAGCCCGGGTGCTCCGGGCGAAGTGCCGCCACGAGCCCGCGAAGGGGGAGCGCACCAACGGAGCGAGGGCACGGCGTACAGCAGAAAAAAACATAGGGGGTGAAATCGAAAAGGTCTGAATTACCGCCAAAAACTGAATACGCTCTACCAACAAAGCTACAAGGAGGACACGATTTGAAGAAAAGCATTTATACCAGCTATGACGAACTGCCCCTGCTGCTGAATGTGAAGCAGCTGGTGGATCTCATGGGAGTCTCGGACTCCAGCATTTACGAACTCATTCAGGAGGATGATTTTCCCTCTCTGCGGATCGGCAAGCGCATCGTCGTTCCGAAGGAGGAACTGCGGAAATGGATTGCCGCACACACGAAAGGGGCGTCGGGATGCTGAACACGCCCTATGTGAAGAAGGACACCATCAAAAACTTTTTCCCCGTTCCCAACGCAGTCTTTGATCTGGGACTGCACCACATGGAGATCAACATCTACGCCTATCTGCTCCGCATTGAGGATCGACGAACCTACCAGTGCCTTGTCAGCTATCCTACCATCGCAAGGAAGCTGGGTATCTCGGTCAACACCGTGGCAAAGTATGTTGCCGCGCTGGAGGAGCATGGGCTCATCCGAACAGAGCGCACGGAGATCATCACCAGGGACGGTCTCAAGCGCAACGGCTGTCTCAGGTACACCATCCTGCCGATCAAGAATGCCCTCGCCCTCTGCTATGAGCGTCAGCTGGAAAAAGCGGGACAAGCCATGGAACGGCAGCGGACACAGGCAAGAGCCGAACAGCTGGGCACTGCGTTCACTCCGGCAGCGGGAGAGCAGAGCGCGTAAAACGGCAAAGTATGCCCTCCTGACTCGTGGCCGCGCAGGGGTTCGGGAGCACGCGGCCCACGCCGAGGGTAGTGATACCACCCCCGTCTCACTGATGCGGAATTTGCTGCCTTTTTGACACAGGCGCAAAGGGAGAACAGAGCGCATGGGTTCACCGCTTTCCCCCGGGCTATGGCGAGTTCCGCTGAAACCCACCCGTTCGATAAAAGCACAAGATAAAGAGAGGTGGTCGCAAAGCGACCCCTCTCGCCCACAAAGCCCCGCACTGCGGGGCTTTCCGAGGACGCCGTTCCGAGGTCGGTTTGGGACTTCTTGCGGGTCTCAGGTGGTCGAAAAGACGAAAAATCCAGACGCCGTGCGGGTTTGCGCGGTGTCACACCAGAAAAAAGGAGAAAACAATATGGAACACGAAAACAAGACGCGGATCCCCGCTTGGCTCAGACCCTCGACGATCCGCCGCATGGACGGCTGGCTGGAGGAGGCCAACTGTAAAAGCCGCAGCGAGTTCATTGAGAAGTCGCTGCACTTCTACATGGGCTATCTCGGCGCGGAGGATGCAAGCGAGTACCTCCCCAACGCGCTGACAGCGACGCTGCGCGGGATCGTGGCGGACAGCACCAACCGCACCAACGGCATTCTCTTTAAGTGCGCGGTGGAGCAGGGCATCATGGCCCACACCATCGCCGCGCACTTCGGCGACGCTATGGAGGACCGCCGCGCCCTGCGCGGCTATGTGACGGACGAGGTCAAGCGCACCAACGGGCAGATCAGGTTTGAGGATGCCCAGGACATCCAGCGCCAGCTGCCGGATTTTGATTAGACCCGAAGTAAAGCCGAACCGCGAGAGAGGATGGTATGGCTGGATTGTTGCTTTCGTAGAACTTGCGCCGGTGCCGGTGATTCCACTCGCTTTCTCTCCGCGTCTTCGGTATTGTGTGTTTACAGAATAACCCTCAGGCCACGCAGGAGCTGCTACGCCTAATCAAAGAAAAAGCCTCGGAGGTGAAACCACATGGCAAAACGAAGACCGTCCGGCGACGGCATGGTGCGCAAGCGGGAGGATGGCCGATGGGAGGGCCGCATCGTAGTGGGGCACAAGGACAACGGCGACTCCATCTTCCGCTATGTCTACGCCGATACCCAAAAGGAGCTGACCGCAAGGCTGCGGAAGTGCATCACCGCCTATCAGGGCATCGACCTGACGGAGCAGAGCAGGCTCACCCTGTCCGAGTGGCTGGATCAATGGCTGGTGAGCAAGGAGGGGATGGTACGACCCGGCACCCTGAACGGTTACCGCGGCTACATTGAGAACCATATCCGTCCCTGCCTTGGAGAGAAGCGGATCAGTCAGATCAAAGCAGTGGACATCCAGCGGTTTTATGATATGCTGTCCCGGAAGCTGGCCAGCGGCACAGTCCGCCGCATCCATACCACGCTCCATGGGATCCTGAAAGCAGCGGCACAGGCGCGGCTCGTCCCGAGGAATCCTGTGGAGGAGGTGACGCCGCCAAAGTTCAGCTATCAGGAAAAGAAGGTGCTGACGGCGGAGCAGGTCGACCGCCTTCTGGAGTTCATTCAGAAGGACACCCTATGGCATGACCTCTTCTACACAGAGCTCACCACCGGCCTGCGGAGGGGCGAGCTGTGCGGTCTGCGGTGGGAGGACTTCGACGCAGTGAATGGAACCTTGAAAATCTGCCGCACGGTGCGCCGGGAGAAGGGCAAGGGCCTTACCACAGGCGATACCAAGACCTACGCGGGGACACGGACGATCACCCTGCCGCCCAGCCTTGCGGTGCTGCTGAAGGAGAGAAAGCGGGCGGCGAAGACAGCTTGGATATTCCCGGACCTGCTCCGCCCGGAGCGGCCGACCGCCCCGGATGCCGCCTACCGGCGCATGAAGCTGCTGCTGGAGCAGACGGGACTGCCTGACATCCGCTTTCATGATCTGCGCCACACCTTCGCCACCCATGCGCTGACCTCCGGCGTAGATGTGAAAACGCTCTCTGGGATCCTCGGCCATACAAGAGCGGCATTCACGCTGGATACCTACACCCACACCACCGGCGATATGCAGAGACGAGCGGCGGAGATCGTGGGGGAATTCCTCACAGACATTTTCGGAGAGGAGCTGAGACCGTGGGAAGAAAACGGAAAAATGGAGAAGGAACTGTCCGCCTGAGAAAGGACGGCCGATGGGAGGGCCGTGTGGTCATCGGCTACGATGACAAGGGTCTGCCGAAAACGAAAAATGTGCTGGCTAAAACAAAATCTGAGTGTGTGGAGAAGCTGAAAACGCTGAAGGACGCCCTCGCGCCGCCTGCGCCGCCGAGGATCAAGGCAGATATGCCCTTCGGGGACTGGATGGAGCACTGGTATGAGACGCACAGCAGACCCGCCGCCCGTCCCGGCACACGGCGGATCTACGAAGGCTATCTCCGGCTGTACATCAACCCGGGACTGGGTCATATCCCGCTGAACAGGCTGACCGCGAAGGATATGCAGCAGTTCTTCGTCTGGCTGAAAACGGAGGGGCGTGCGGACCAATCGGACGGTAAAACGGGGCTGGCGGACTCCCAACTCCGCAACATCCACAGCCTGTGCCGGCGGGCACTGGAAAAGGCAGTATCGGAAAACCTGATTCCACAGAACCCGGCGTCCGGATGCAAGCTGCCGCCCGCCCAAAAAGGGGAAATGAATATCCTCTCGCGGGAGTCCATGCAAAAGCTGCTGATCCAGGCGAAGGAGGAAAAGTACTACGAGTTGTTCCTGCTGGAATTTGCCACAGGACTGCGGTTGGGCGAGCTGACGGCCCTGCAATGGGAGGACCTGAATTTGACCACGGGCGAACTGCGAATCAGCAAGCAGGCGGTGGTCATAGGCTCGGAGGTGGTGGTCACTGAGCCAAAGACAAAGGCTGCGGTACGCACCCTGCTCCTGCCGCCCAAAGTGTTGGAGGTGTTCAGAGAGTACCGGAAAAGGAATGTTTCCAGATGGCTGTTTCCGTCACCGAAGAAGGAGGACTCGCCTCTGCTGCCCTCGGTGGTGCGCCAGCGGCTGCACAGGCTGTTGGACCACGCGGGCTGTGAACGGGTACGCTTCCATGATCTCCGCCACACCTTCGCCACCAATGCCCTGGCACACGGAATGGACATCAAGACGCTGTCCACCATCCTGGGCCATGTCTCTGCGGCTACCACGCTGAACACCTACTCCCACATCACGGAGGAGATGCGGCGGCAGGCGGCGGCGAGGATCGACGCGGGCATCGCCAAAGCGCAGCCGCTGCCGGCAGAAGAAAACACACTACAAGAGCGCACGATGACCGGCTTCCAGGCAAGAAAGCGATGGAGCAGACGGACGGCATAACAGGAAGCAGCCCACCCCGCCTGAGGGAAATCCCCGGCGGGGCGGCTTTTCGCTGTCTGTGGGCAAATATGTGGTCAAAGGGGTGCGGCGCAAAAAGGAATGCTTAGATTTGTGCTGTAAATACACCTGTTTGCGGCATATTTGGCAATATGCCGAGGGAATAATCCACAGAAATCTCGGGTGCGCTCAGTTGCGCTGGCAGAATCAAAGAACAGGCGCGGCAGCCTGTCGACTTTCTTCAAAACCGTCAGCTCCTGTGGCCGCGCACCCATTGAAGAAGCGAGTCGTAGTCCATTGTGCCGGAGGCAACGGATAATCCGGCCTCCACAACTTCCTCATTGGTACACTCCATGTGTATCCCGTTCACTTCCAGAAACGTCAGCATAACGTACATACCGATGCGCTTGTTGCCGTCCACAAAAGCGTGGTTGGAGATGAGCGTATAGCCGAGCCGTGCGCCCTTTTCCTCCTTGGTAGGATAGAACTCCTGCCCGTCAAAGCCGGCAAAGGCGTTCTCCAATGCGGAATCCAACAGGGCTTCATCCCGGACACCGATACTGCCGCCTGTTTCCTAGGCGATGAGCTTGTGGAGCAGCAACACCTTATCTTTCGAAAACTTGATCATTTCGCAAGCTTCATAAATGCGGGCTTATACTTTTTCAGGATGCGCGCCGCCACAACGTCGATCTTCTCATCATCGGTCATATCGATCATGGGGGACACATCCAGATCCACCAGCATATATTTGGGCTTATTGTTCTTGAAAATCACCGCCTGCCCGTTCTTCTCGGCAATGCGCGTTACCCGCGAGAAGTTCTGATTCGCTTCGGTGACCGAAACGATCGTCTTTGTATCAATGGTCATGGTGAACACCTCCTATGCTTATTATACCCGTATATAGGTAAAAATCAACCTATAATTTACGCATCATTTGGCGCTCGTAACCACCGCAGAATGCAGGCTATTCCTTTGCCGTGCCTTGTTTTTCCAGTGCGTCCATGATCTTGTGATACACCACTTGGTTGGGGTAATAGCGGTAGTCGGCAAAGACGGAGATGCCGCCGTGCGGGAGAGCGTGACGCTGACGCGGGACGGTGTGATGGACGAGCTTGCGGCGGACTTCGCCGGTGATATGTTGGACGATGCCGCCCTATTTGCCAAGTTCTCCAAGGAAAACCGAACGGCGGCGCAGAAACTACTGGACAGCCTGAAGGAGTTTCTCAACAAGGTCAGGGGTCTGTTTACTGGCAAATACCGCGACATGGCGGCGCAGGAGGCATACGGCAAGGACTTTGCCGAGCTGGAGGACATTTCCAAGCAGTGGCAGGCGGCTTTTGACGCGGCGGAGCGGCAGGCGGAGAAAGCAAAAACCGCCGCCGGCGAGGGCGACGGTGCGCGGTATAGCCTGAAAAAGAGCGGTATAGACAAGTATTACGCGCGCCAAATCGACCAGTGGGACGGGAAAGACCACGGTGGAGCATTCCGTGTAGGCGCGGTGTCTGATGCGCTCTTAAAAGTTGGAGTACCGGATGTGGATATTTGGTTTGACCAAAGTAAAGCGGCAAAACAGCTTGAGGGGAAAAGCAAAATTACAAAAGACGTACTGAAGCAAATTCCCGAAGTGCTGGAAAGCCCCGTCGCCATTTCTGAATCGTATGACAACACGGTTATGGTGTTTGGTCAACTGTTTGATGGCGGCGGAAACCCTATTGTCGTCGCGATTCGTATTTCCTCTACAAACCGACGCAATCACATTTCGATCGTGAACAAAAGTCGAAGTGTAGGGACAAGAAGCCACAATTTAGATGCGCTTCTGGCTGACGACAAACTGCTATATTTGGGAGAAAACAAAAAAGAGACCAAAAAATGGTTCAATGCCTTAGGGCGTTCTACGCCGTTCGGGGGAACCAAGTTTGGTCTTATCCGTAGTATATCCAATCCCGTCGAAAATGTCAAGCCGAAGTTCTCGCTGAAAGCTTATTCGGAGGCGGAGAAAAAAGGCCATGTAAAATCTGCAAAGGAGTTTTTCGGAGAGACGAACAACTGGAACGAAACCGGATACATTACCACGGACGGCACGAAGCTGGACTTCTCCGGCCGACATGAGGGCGCACCCGGCGGGCAAACTGGGCGAAGGGGCGACGGCCGTGTCCGGCGCGGAGCTGTGTGAGCGGCAATTTCAATCCACGCCCCCCGCGAGGGGGCGACTGGAGAAGATCCTCCTGCGGCTGAAGAAGACGGCGATTTCAATCCACGCCCCCCGCGAGGGGGGGCGACTGCCGAGCGAGTACCCAGGCTCCGGTGCCAACGATATTTCAATCCACGCCCCCGCGAGGGGGGGCGACGCGGCGTACCAGCTGAAAATTGACGCGCTGGAGATTTCAATCCACGCCCCCGCGAGGGGGGGCGACACATCAGCTGCGGACAGATCTTTCACATCAAGGAATTTCAATCCACGCCCCCGCGAGGGGGGGCGACCACCATGGCGTTCATCTGGTCCATCGCGGGCGCATAATTTCAATCCACGCCCCCGCGAGGGGGGGCGACCAATCCCGGCCCGGGCGTCATCGGCGGCATCCCAATTTCAATCCACGCCCCCGCGAGGGGGGGCGACGGGCGTATTGCCCACCAGCATTCTGCTAAGCATATTTCAATCCACGCCCCCGCGAGGGGGGGCGACAGGTATGACCGGGCAGCCTCGCTAACGGCGTGGTATTTCAATCCACGCCCCCGCGAGGGGGGGCGACCTGAAGACCTGGCAGGAGCGGAAGCAGGACACGCTGATTTCAATCCACGCCCCCGCGAGGGGGGGCGACAGCAAAGATGCACAGTTTTACCTGCGGATCTTTGACAAACAAGTAGAACTTTTGCGTTTTTGGGGAAAAATGCGGGGTGGTTGCCTGAGAAACCCGGAGAAAGACCGGCGTTTTCTCGGGAAAAGCCTTGCGAACCTCCCGGAAATCTCTGGTCACTTGGACTTCGCGGGGGCGTGAAGGCGCGTCCCGGATACCCGTGCGCCGTACCACTGCCGCGCCGGGCGGCGTGTGTCAGAGGATCAGGGGATCCTCCGGCAGATAGGTGCTCTTCGTACCGAAATGCTCCACTTTTTTCTCATATTGCTTCCCCAGATAGTAAAAGCGCAGACTGTCTTTCTCAGAATCCATGATGGAGAGGAGCTGCGCCTGCAGGCGGCGGCACTGCCCTGCGTCCAGCAGGCACTCAAACACGGAATTTTGCACCCGCTGTCCGTAGTCCACGCACTTTTTAGCGATCTGCCGCAGGCGCTTGCGCCCGGCGGCGTCCTCGGTGTTTACATCGTATGTGATCAGCACCAGCATAGCATCACTTCCATAAAAACGGCGGATAGCCGTCCAAGTCGGCGCGGAGGCAGCGAGCCAGCAGTAGCGCCTGCGCATAGGGGATCATACCCCAACTCAGCTTTTCCCCCAGATAGGGGTGGGTCAGCGTGTCCTGCTTCCGCTCCTGCCAGGTCTTCAGGAATTTCCGGCGGCCGTCATCGGACAGCAGCACCGCGCCACTGTCCTGCATCTGAAAGTCCTCCGGGCGCAGCATTCGATTGTTCACGAGGGTCAGCACGAAGCGGTCTGCCATGCAGGGTCGCAGCTCCTCCATCAGATCCAGCGCCAACGACTGCCGTCCTGGCCGGTCGCGGTGGAGGAAGCCTACATAGCTGTCCAATCCGACGCTTTCCAAGGCGCTGGCACAGTCGTGTGCCAGCAGACTGTAGGCGAAGGACAGCATGGCGTTTACCCGATCCAGCGGCGGCCGACGGCTTCGTCCGTGGAAGAAGAATGCCTCCTTCCGGCTCAGGAGCATATGATCGAGGACGTCGAAATACGCGGTGGCAGCAGCGCCCTCTATTCCCCGCAGGGAGTCCAAGTCAGCGGCAGCCAGCACCTGTGGTAGCATGGCCCGGAGGTTGGCAGCGGCTTTTTCCAATCCGCAGTCCGCCACGCGGGGCGCGTGATCCCGCAGGGTACGCTGGATGCTGGCGGCACCGTTGCTCAGCTTGCCGAAGATCATGGTGCGGGCTATCTCACAGCTGCGAGCGGGGTCGTCAGCGATACGGTACTGCTCACGACGGAGCAGTACGTTGCCGCTGCTCTCGCCGCAGGTGCGGGCAAGGAAACGTCCGTGCGGGGAGCAGAAGGCCAGACCGATCCCGGCCTCCGCACATTTGCCCATCAGCGCAGGGGAGGCACCGGCGTAGGAGAAGCTGACGATGGCTTGCAGCGTGTGCAGCGGGTAGCGGGCGACGACGGTCTTGTCTCGGTTTGCCAGCACATTTTCCCCCTCCAGCGAGAGGTAAATGTCCTCGGAGGTGACAAATAGCGTGTTGAGAAGCTGCTTCATGGTGATTCCTCCATGGCCGCCCGGAGATACGCGGAGACGGCTCTGCTTTTCATCAGCTTGGGCAGGCACAGCTCTTTCAAGGAGCAGGCATTGCAGGATTTGGTGGGCTTGACCTTGGGGGTATAGCCCCGACGGTACAGCTCGTGCATTTCCGCCAGCAGCTCCCGCACCCCTGCGCGCAGCTCCGGGGTGAAGGAAACCCTCTCTCGCCGGCGGATCTCCCCGTAATAGAGTGCGCCCTCAGGGATGTCGCAGCAGAGCATGGACTCCAGGCACATGGCCTGCGCGCATAGCTGCAGGGTGTCGCCAGTGTCCTCGCGGGGGCGGCCCCGCTTGTACTCCACCGGGTACGGCTGCCACAGTGCCTCTTTCCCGGAGAGGGGGATCCCGACGGAGCCCCGGTGGTATTCCAGTACGTCGCACTGTCCGGATACACCCAGCTCCGCGGAATAGACGCTGACGCCACGCGTAATAAAGCGGTCGCCCCGCCGCTCCTGAAGGTCCGTGTCGTGGGCGTTTTCGTGGAGGATCGCGCCGTCAATGGTGCGGTAGTTTTCCGCCCACTGGTGCTCGATGTGGATCAGCGCCCACTGCCGCCTGCAAAACCGAAAATGCTGTAAGCCGGAGAGCTGTAGGAAGTCCTCCTCATTATATGCCATCGATCACCTCCGGCTCCAGACCCGGCAGCGTCTCCAGCGAAATCACATAGTCGTCTGCGGAGGTGGGGATGGTACCCGCGTCCCGCAGCGCGACCTTGACGGAACGGTGGACCCTTGCGGAGGAGTACTGCCCATCCTTGCAGCTGTGCCGCCACCAGAACAGCTTCACCACCTCCATGGAGCCGTCGGGCCGTGCGGAGGAGGCATCGTTCACAAAGAGGGTGCGCAGACATTCCTTGACCGTGTCGGCGTCATCCTCGGAGAAGCCAGTCTTTTCCGCCAGTTGGACATTGATGGAGCCCTTGATCTCGTACAGGCCGAAGCGGACAAAGTGCTTCATGCCCATGGTGTCGGAGGCGCGGTTCTCACCCTTTTCCTTCTTCTCACCATTCACGCTCTTGGTGATCTGGAGGGACTCGATCTCCACGGGGGACAGGCTGGACGCCTGATGGATAGAGACGGGGCCGCGCACACCGCAGGAGAAGCCCTTGGCATCCTTGAAGGCAAAGACTTGCCCGAAGGTACGCACGTCCAGCCACGTTTCGCAGGCGTGCCGGGCATATTCCTCCCGATCCTTGATGCCCTTCATAGCGGCGGAGGCCCGCTCGCTGAGGCTGCCGCAGCCGTCGCTGCACCGATCCTCCGACTGAACGAAGATGGGCTTGCCCAGATCCTGCATCCGGTTGCGGATCTTGCGCTTGATGCACACGTCGGAGATTTCACCAAAGCCGTTCAGGTCGGTGCGGGGGCGATTGCCGTTCAGAGGGTCGCCGTTGCTGTTGGCGCGGGTCACGGAGACCAGTGCCACAAAATCGATCTTGTTTTGCAAGCTGCTCATTTATTCTTCCTCCTGACTGTTTTCGGTCTTGCCGGATGTGTACAGCGCACTGCGCTGCAGATAGTACCCAAAGAGATAGGTGTCCTTCAGGGCCTCCTCCTGTTCCGCCTGCGGGAAGGAGGAAATTTCTTGGATGATCTGCTCGATCGTGCGCTCAAAGGTCACTCTGGTGCCGGGCTTGAGTTTGGGGTAGTACGCCTTTTTCAACTGCTCCCAGATGATCCGGCTGGCGTAGAGCGGACGCTTTGCGAACACGGACTGCATCCGGATCGCGTTGGGCTCTCGCTGCTCATTGGGCTCATAGGTGTCTCGCTCGATTTTTTCAAACACGGCCAGAAGCCGTCCATACTGATAGCTGACATCCTTCTTCTGCGGTTCCAGTGCCATACCCCATTCCTCCTTGTACCAATCATATTTGTATTTCCGAAGCACCGCGCAGGCGGTGAACAATACCGTTTCCCGCAGGGCGGCGTCCATGATCTGCAGGTTGGACGCCTTGGCCGCCGCAGCGCGGGCGATATCCGCTGGCATTTTGCCCCGGTCCACCCGGCAGGAGAGCAGCCGCTGTACCTGCTGGCGCATGACGCGCTCGTCCGTTTCCAGCTTTGTCTGCTTGTCGGAGACGCGCACCGTGCCGAAGGCGCAGTCCGCGATCTGCGAAAGCGAGGGCGACTGTATGCCGAAGGAGGAATGCTCCCAGCAGCAAAGCGCATCCCAGTTGTGCAGGCGCTCCAGAAAATCAGAGACCGGAAGCTCGCTGTAATAGGTGAGGGAAAGACGTCCGGATGTGGCGGCGGCAAAGGCGGCCACTACGGCGCCGGCGTCCCGCGGGATCGTCTCCTGCCAGCCCCGGAGAGTTTCTGACAACGCCTTTCGATAGTCGGAGTATTTTATCTGCTTGGCGGCACCCCGCCGCAGGAAGGCGGCCTGCGGTTTGGGGATCTCAATGCCCTGCGGATTCCAGCACAGGAAGGTGCGCCCGCCGATGAAGACGCCTTGGGTCGCCGCCAACCAGTGCAGCGCACTGTGAATCTTCTGCGACGCCTCGTAGCTCATGGTCGCGGCCTGTGAATCGTCTGTGAAGCGGCCTCGATAGGTGAAGCCGCTGGTGTCGTTGGCGGAGATCAGCTTGGCATTGGCATACAGGTTGATGATTTTTTTTGGATGCTGGCGGGTCGGTGGGGCAAGCACTCCGGAGACCATGCAAAACGCGGGCTTCTCAGATCTTGTGGATGCATAGTAGTCTATGAAGGCTTGGAAGAGGCTCTGATCCTGCCAGCAGGCAGGCGTTTCATTTTCCACACCTGTCTCTACGCGCCAGCGGACCACCTGTTTTTCCTTGGTGGGTAGCCCCTTTTCATTCAGGGAGATCACACCCCGCTGCGCCAGGTCTTCAACGATTGTCCCCCTCTCCACATAGTGGGCGATGGCGGAGAGCTTGGGGTGGCCATAGGGGGAATCCTTCCAGCGGTGCAGTTGTGTCAGGTAGCTTTCGTATTTTGCGGGATACAGCGCAGAGAGAAATCGTATCTGATCGCACAGGGGGTGCGCGCAGGTGGTGTCGCCCGTTCTTCCCGAGGAGCTCTCCGTCACAGGGATGATCGTGGCGGCCTGCTCCGTCTCGACGGAGCGGGCGTCCAGCAGATGACCGTCCGCGTCCAGAGTGAGCTCCAGCTCTGCGTTTACGATTTGGTGCGAAACAGGAACCAGTGGCTCCTTCGCCTTGCCGTAGATACCGGCGTATTGCGACTCCATGGCACAGTAGGTGTCATAGACTTGCTGCATCAGTCCCATTTACTCCACCTCCCCAAATTCCCGCAGACCGATAAAATTGCCCTCGTCGGCGGAAAAGATCTTCATAGGCATCTCCCGCAGAGGCTTCTGCCCCGGACAATCCTCCGGCGGGAGAAAGTGAATGACACCGTTTTTCATGACCGGGTACCAAAACCGGGCAGTCATCCGTCCGCGGGTCTCCTCCGAGTAGGCCTCGTCCGGGTAGGTGATGCCGTGGTACATCAGCCCGAAGCCCAGCTCCGGCAGATCGTCGTAGGCGCCTGCGCCGTTTCCGAATACGCAGGGCTCTACATAGCCCTGACATTCCCGGGTACCCAGAAAAATATCACGCCGCCCGCCCTTTTCGATCATTCGGCGGGCAATGCAGTGATGTTTGTTCTCATTTCGGTCGCCGCACAGCTCTGGGCGGTTGTCGTTCCAGTCGAAGCAGGCCCGTACCTGATACCGGCAGCTTTTCAGATAGGTGTAATACGCCAGATCGTTGCCGCCGCTGTATTTGATGGGGCGGATGCCTTTCACCTCGGTCTGGATCGGGTTCATGACCCGCACGTCCAGGATTCGCCAGATGAAGGTGGGCTTCCAGTATACAGAGGATAAAATGCCCTTCAGTGCTTCATAGGTGGGTACCTGATAGCTGCACTTTTCACCGCCCAGACGCATGAGAGGGTCGGAGAAGAGGGCGTAATCACCGTATACCTCAAATTCTACGATGTTGGGATGTTCTGTTTTCAATCGCTACACCTCCTGAAAATCACGGGTACCGGCCTCCAGGGAAAAACCGGTATGTTCGTTATAAAAGCCATCGGACAACAGCAGTATGCCGCCGTCGAACAGTGAGGTCACGGCGCCGAGGCTCTCAAGCCGCTCCAGCTGATAGCGGTAGACGCTGACGCAGTAGCCCTTTGCCTCGTCAATGCAGCCGCGAATGACCGCCCAATCCTTCTGCCCGCAGACCTGAGCGGCGTTTCGCAGCGTGTTTTGCAGCTCGCGCCCTCTTCCGTAGGGTACGAGCAGGGTGCTCGTGTCCTCGTCGAATACCTGAAAAAGGGTGCCTGCCAGACGGAACGCCTGCCGCAGAAGGTAGCGCTCCGCCTGCGCGCAGTTGGCGTCTGCATACCGGGGGTTGTCCGCCAGCAGATGATAGAGGGAGCCGTGCGCCTGGGTTTGGTCGTCCTGGAAGCCGGGCTCCATCTCTGCGTATAGCCGGCGATAGTAGAACCGGATGGCCTCCTCGGAGGACAGATTGTGCCGGAAAGCCTCCGGCGTTTTGGAAAAGGCGGTCAGCAGCGCGGTGGTGGCGTTCTGTCCGCGCACGATGTCGTCCAGACCACGCAGCCGCTCGTCGGTACACCGGATGAGGCGGACGGGGGCGGGTTCCTTTTGCTCGGCGTGCCGGTTGCACCGCCCTGCCGTCTGCACGACACTGTCCATTCCGGCGGAGAAGCGGATCACCCGCTGGAAGGAGATGTCCACACCGGCCTCGATCACCTGCGTGGAGACGCAGACGACCCTTTGCCTGTCGGCGGAGGGCTTGTCCAGCGCGGACTGCAAGGCTTGCAGAGTCTCCCTGCGGTGCTGCACGCACATGGCGGCGGACAGATGGAAGCACCGGCAATTCTCGGCTTGCAGCGACTCGAACAGGAACGCCGCCTCCTTTTTTGTGTTGCACACCACCAGCAGACTGTCGCACGACGACAGTGCCTCCGCAACGATCTGCGGGAACTCCTCCAGCTTGGCACATCCGGCGTTTTGGATGTCGGTGCGCTTAAAGACGTCCCACAGTGCCTTTTGCTGCGGAACCAGATCGACGGGCTGGCGGTGCAGGGGATGGTCGGCTGCCTCCAGACAGGGCTGGGTGGCGGAGCACAGAACAATGGTGGCGCCGCAGACCTCGGACAGGAAGTTGACCGCCAAATTGAACAGCGTCAGCATTTTGCCGGGAACGGTCTGCACCTCGTCGATCACAATGACGCTGCCGCACAGCGCGTGAAATCTGCGGATGGCGCTGGTTCTCCCACTGAAGCAGGTATTCAGCAGCTGCACCAGCGTGGTGATAATGATCGGCGCCGACCAGGAGGCGGTGAGCATCTCCAGCTCCTGCAAGCGCTCCGGCGTCTCCTTCGGCTCGGCAAGGTTGGAGTGATGCTCCAGTATCAAAGCGTCGTCCTCTATGTAATCGCGGATGACCTGGGCATTTTGATCCAGAATCGACAGCAGCGGTGCGGTGAAGATAATTCGAGAGCAGTTCCACTTTGCCGCGTGGGTCAATGCGAAGCGGAGACTGGCCAGCGTTTTTCCGCCGCCGGTGGGAACATTCAGGCGGTAGACACCTCCGGGCCGGGCGGCACCGGCGGCACAGGTGTCGGAGATGGTGTGGCGCGCCAGATCAATGGGCGTTTTTCGCGGGAATGCCGCCAGCTTCTTCTCCATAAACGCCAGCCGTTCTGCCCAGATTGGCCGCATATCCTCTGGGAACACGGGCAGTTCTATCCCATCCATAAAAGCGGCGGTGTCCGTGCGATCCCCCTCGATCACGGCGGACAGGAGCATCCGAGCCAGAAGACCGATATAAAATGCGGTCTCCCGATCCGCCTCATTGTCATCCGCTTGGGTGGACAGAGCCGCCAGCCGATCCAGCATGGGGGCCATCTCCCGGACGGCGTCGCGGAACAGATGCTCCAGCTCCTCCTCGTCAGCAACCTCCGCCAAAAAGCCCTGTCGGGATTCATCGTAAAAGATCCCCTCCTTGGTCTGGCGATGAAAAAAGCCACTATGCTGCTGGGGGTCGATACAGTCAAACAGGCCGTGATGTGAGCCAACGGCAAAGGCCAGCAGCTCTGCGGTCACGTCGAAATAGGAGAACGTACCGCAGCCGCCGTGCCAACGATCCAGCAGAAGGCGCACGCCGGCGAAGGTATGGTTGACACTGCCACGGACGGCGTTCCCGCCGCTGACAGCCTCCGAAAGGTATTGCGCATACTCCTGTTTGTTTTTTCCGGCGTCGTGGAGCAGACCGACCAGATAGGCGCTTTTTTCCAGACCCAGTGGCCGCAGTGCGGTTGCGGCCAGCGCCGCCGTGTTCCGGCAATGCTCCTGGACGGTTTGCCGCTCTCCGGTTTCGCGGATATGGGCAGGATACATGGCGATCACATCCTGTCATATATTTTTTAACGCGCATATGTTGATGCTTTAACCATACCACACTCGCTGAGGCTTGTAAAGACTTCAGTAATAAGGATAAATAACAAAAAACATTGACTTTTTTTGTATGCTATGCCATACTGTGCGGGTCGGGTATTCCCGTGGATTGAAAGAGTAAAAAGGAGAAGCTGCGCAAGGCCTGGCAGGGGAACATCCCCTGCCGCGCCCTGCGCAGCTTTTCGCCCAACGCGGCTATGTAGCTGCTATACACCAGATACGCCGCCTCCATGGTGTATCGTCTTTGCTTGTGGGCTCTTAGACTTTTATTATGACTCGCCATATTAAGAAAACGAGTTTTGCCATTTCCTAAATGTGCGCTCATTGCTTACTTTTTGCAACACAAGAAGAGGTGTGACTATCGGTCACACCTCTTCTTCCTTTAACCACTCGATAAACTCGACTCGCGGCAGTTTTCCGGTTTCGCTGGCCTCTTTCTTCGGTCTGCCCTCTACTTGTCTACGACTCCTTCAACCACTGCTGGAACTGTTCCGCAGTGATAATTCCCTCGTCGCATTTCTTTTTCTGCTCTCTGGCCTGCTCGCTCCATGCATAAAACTCACTGTCGCTGATGCGCCCTGCCTTGATCCACGCAAAGCGCCGTTTATACTCCCGACGGTAGATCTTGAACACCGGGTCGTCCGCCTGCTTCAGCGTCCACTGCTGGAATGCGCCCATCGCGCGGCAGCTGGACTGACCGTCGAGTGGTGTGCGGTCGCAGTACTCCGCGCTGACGCGGCCTGTCTGGGCGAAGTACCGTCCGCAGTTTTTGCAGCGACGCACGGTGATGCTGCGCTCCACGCAGGTCTGCAAAGAAAAACTGATCATATCCGCCACGGTGTTCGCGTACAGCACCGGCGCACAAGTGTCGCCATCCACAGGCTCAAGGCGCGTGGTCAGCAGGCGGAACGGAAACAGCTCCGGGTCACTGGGCTGGTTGGGCTGGTCGAAATGATAGTACCGCAAGACTTGCCGGCTGGGCTCGCGCCCGGCCTTGTCTATATCCAGTACCAACTCAAAGAACCGCTGGATTTGCTTTTGGTACAGCGGCAGCTCCTCCGGCAGTGACCGCAGCTCATCCAATGCGCCCGATACCGCAGCCTCAGTGTTCCCGAAGCCTACGGAACGGAAGTAAAACCACTTGGCATACAGCACGCGAAAGAAACTGTGCATCTCTGCCAGCGCTCCCAGCCTGACCATGGCGTTGGTCACGCGCTCACGGTCGAGGCTCTCCAAGTCATCGGAGATGCACCGCAGCGCGACGGCAACCTTCCCGATGTCCAGTTCGGTGAAGGACAGCAGCGACTCCAAAAAGGGAAAGACCTTTCGCTGTGACGGCGCACCCTGCGTGCCGAAAGCATCGCTCTCGATGACCTCATGCCTTCCAGGGAAATACATTTTACAGTACCACATAACACCCTCCAATTATGGACTAATTGTAAATAATAATCGACAGCGTTGACAGATCATGCCGCCTCTGTTATGATAGACTCAAGCTAAATGTCTAACCGATATTGCAATTAGTCTACACCACTCGCGCAGTCATGTCAACAGGAATCGGAGGTATGTATTGAACTTTCAAAACAACAAACTGAAAAACTTCACACCGCTGCCCAATGAGATCTTCTCTCTGCACTTAAGCACCGGCGAGCTGGCCACCTATATAGCTTCGTCATGCTGAGCTCGGGCGGTAAAACGGTAAAGCTATCCACGCCGGGGATGAGCGCCAGCACCCGCCCGTTGTCCCATTTTATATGGAACTGCTCGGCGTCGTCGATATAGTCCAGTTTCCCCGTCGTTCCAGCTTCCACCGGTGCATACGGATCCTGCATGGAGTCCAGCCGGATGCGTGTACCCACAGGGTACTGCTTCCGCAGAAACGCCAGCATCTCCCGATTTACGTTCATACTAAATTCCTCCCATCGTCTGTGTGTAGTCTTCCAGCTCACAGGGGTTTTCCTCACCAAGAAAGTCAAACAGGATGTCATCTGCTGCCTTGCGGATAGCGGGATCGTCTGTCAGGACTTCATAGCGAAACCCTGTGGTGTCCCGATAGGGCAGCTCCTCCCGGATACAGTCCAAAAAGTTGTCGGCATCGTCGTAGAAGATATCGTTGTCCCCTACGAAGGTCACCTTGCCGAAAATGCTTATAGTTATCTCACCTCCGCTCTCTCGCAGTACACCACAAACCGCTGCCGCCCACCGCTGGCGTAAGGATGGCAGGTCAACAGCGTCAGCAGGTCGCGGTTTGATTGAATTTTGATTCTTTCGATTTGATGCGGCTGGATGATCCGAATGTCGGCCACGGTATAGGTCAGCGTTTCCCACAGGTTTGTCAGCGTAACGGTATCGCTCACCGCCAAACGGTCGATGTGCCGGAAGTAATCCGCACCGCGCCAGCCCCGGTGGCCCGCAATGACCTGGATCGCACCCTTGTCTGCGGCGTTGCGGTACCTCTCCTTGCCTGTCGGACGGAAAGGCGCTAAAATATGACGATGACACCGTTTATCCTCGGGCGTTTTGCGCTGCCACATTCACCGTTGAAAAAACTGTAACCTGTCCACAGCTTTTTGCAACTTACTGGGTGAGAGCTCTTAAAGGAGGTCGTCATGGAAGACGAAAGAATCATTGATCTATACTGGCAGCGAAGTCAGGAGGCCATCTCCCGTACCGATGAAAAGTACGGCAGGCTTTGCACGAAAATTTCTCTCAATATCCTATCCAACGCGCAGGACGCGGAAGAATGCGTGTCTGATACATACATGGCCCTATGGAACAGCATTCCCCCACAGCGGCCAACGTGTTTTCAGGCTTTTGCGGCAGCCATTGTCAGAAATCTCAGCCTGATGAAGTTGCGGGAGCAGTACGCCCGGAAACGCGGCGGCGGTGAGTTTGATCTTGTATTGGACGAGCTGAAGGACACCATCGCTTCCGGTGATTCCGTGGAAGCGGAATGCGAGAGGAAGGAGTTTGCCGCGGCGGTCAATCAATTTCTTTGCACACTCTCAGCAGACGACCGAAATATCTTTGTGTGTCGCTACTGGTTCTTTGCTTCCATAGCGGACATTGCCTTGAGGTTCAAGTGTTCACAAAGCAAAGTAAAAACCTCACTTTTCCGAACCAGGCAGAAATTACGGCTATATTTATCTAAGGAGGGATTGCTATGACATCGTTTGACTTTCTGTCCGGGTTCAACAATATTGATCCGAAGTTTATACTGGATGCCATCGACCTGATGCAGACGGTTGAGGCATCTGATGCCGAAAAGGAGATTATGAACATGGAAAACTATACGATTCACAAAAAGAGAACTGTCAGAAGATCGGTACTGGTGGCGGCTGTCATAGCGCTTTTGTGCGCCATGTGCGCAGGGGCCTACGCGGTGAATCTGTTTGGTATCAGAGACGCTGTGATGGGCAGCCAGATCGTTTCCGACAACTATGTGAACGGTGAATATGCAGGCAAAAAGCTGGCTGACGGAATGACCATCAGCATGCAGGGCTGCATCGGCTCCCCCGAATACGAGGCCTCCCGCGAGTTCAACGCCTTCCTCAGCGCCTACGAAGCAAACGGCTATAACGGAGATGCGCTGCACCAGCCTCTGGGCGACTGGGGCGAAGCCCATCGAAGGGTCTACAACGGTCTTTACACCGAAACACTGGTCAACAAGTTCCTTGAGATCAGCGAGAAATACGATCTCAAGCCGTGGGACGCTCTATACGAAGGCTCCGGATATACGAGCTTTTGCGAGATCATCGGCAGCGATGGCTTTTTGACGCTGGAAAGCCCGTCACGGCAGGGCGTCCCCGATTATCGGGTATGGAACGACGGCTCCTTCTCCTTCGGGGATGATTGGCGTACGGGCGGCGAGGAGGAACGCTTCTGCACCATCGCCATAAACCGTCGGGTGAAGGGGAGCATGAGCATCGACTGCCTTTCTCTGGATGATGCCCATGAATACCATGAATGGTCGTATACCACCGCGCGTGGCGAGACAGTGTCTGTTTACTCCGGCAACCATCAGTTTATTGTCCTTTACAACGGCGAGAACGCATTTATCAGCCTGGTTTCTCAGCCGGGTGACTCTCTCGGCGATGACGAGATCAAAGCGTATGTGGAAAGCGTTGATCTCTCTGCGCTGGATAAAATCGGTCATATCAACCTGCCGGCATAAGCCCGCCCCGATTGCGGCAAACTGCTGGACAACCACCAAGGGAGGGACGGAAGTCCCTCCCTTGGTGGTTACTGGTCTTAGGTGGATCACAGCTTGGTTTTTGGATGTCGGTCAGGCTGCCGGTATTCTTGCCGGTGGAGGAACACGCAAAGCATCCACACAGTCCCTACCTGTTTGTGTCGCCCAAGACCGGCACCATGTTCGATCCGGACTCCTTCCGGCACACCCATGAGAAGATCCTGAAGGCCATCGGCAGCGTCATCAGCCAGACCATGTAGCCCACAAAAAACAGACAGAGAGGGACGGATGATGCCATCCGCCCCTCTCCGGCGCTTTCCTGACCTCTCGGCTTTTGGGTCACGGTTTGGGTCATGCGAAAAACGCCAAAATGCCGCGTCATTATTTGAGGGCATAAATGCAAAAAAGTCCCTGATTTCTTGCGAAATCAGGAACTTTTTGGTGGAGACTGCTGGACTCGAACCAGTGACCTCCTGCGTGTGAAGAACTGCATAATATCCGGTGCAGGAGTTCATAGCCGCTGCATCCCGCATCGTCACAGGCCGTTTGCCCCACCGCAAGGGCTCAAGCTGTACACCGCAACAGCGGTTTACAGCCTAAAAAAGCCCGACACATAGCATCATCCAATATTTGGTAAATTTAACTAACACCGTGCAGGGAAGATCACGATTCCTGCCACGCCTTTTTCATAATTGAAGCCGGATATTTTGGCTGAATAGACATGCCCAGAAGTGTTCCGCACATCCAGACAATAAACCGCGGCTATTACACCGCCGATACAGCGGGTTCGACCGCTTCTCGAAGGAATCGGGCAGTCTCCGACTCGCGGCAGCCCAGCAGTTGTCGGGGCGTTCCCGTAAATATAACGCTGCCGCCGCAGTCTCCGGCGCCCGGCCCCATGTCGATGATCCAGTCTGCCTGCGCGATCACTTCCAGACGATGCTCTACGACGATCACAGTATTGCCCTGATCCACAAGCTGGCGTAAAAGCTTGAGAAGCAGCTGAACATCATTAAGGTGCAGGCCAGTCGTCGGTTCGTCGAAAATGTAGATATTGCCGCTTTTTGTCAATTCGCTGGCCAATTTCAGGCGCTGCACCTCGCCGCCGGAAAGCGTGCTGAGGGGTTGTCCCAAGGTCATGTATCCGGACGCTGTGATCGCCAGCACGATGTTCTCTGTGGCGGCGTAGTCCTCGGTTTCAAACTGGAGATCATGGTCGCCGCCATGAACACATTTTGAGACGACCACAATCATGACAGGCGCGGCCTTACAGCCGGAAGCACTTTTTCAGCGCCGTATACTCGCCCAGCGCCAGCAGCGTCAGGCTGCTGTCCAGCACCGTTTCCGGCGAGATGGTCACATCGGTTTTGTCGTTCCGCTTCACGCCGAGGATGTTGACGCCGTACTTTCGGCGGATGTCCAGCTCACCGATGCTGTGCCCCTGCCAGCTGTCCGGGACGGCGACCTCGATGATGGCGTGCTTTTCGTCCAGCTCGATGTAGCCGAAGATGTGGTTGGCGGTGTACCGGATGGCCGCCCACTTCGCCAGCTGCTTTTCCGGGTATGTCACCGCGTCCGCACCGTTGCGCAGCAGGAACTTCGCCTGCACATCACGCTCCGCGCGGGACACCACATACCTCGCCCCCAGCTCCTTGAGAAGCGACGTCGTTTCCAGCGAGTTCTGGAAGTCTCCGCTGATGGTAACGTAGCAGACATCGTAATTCCCAACGCCCAGCGAGCGCAGAAAATCCACGCGGGTGCTGTCACCGATCTGCGCGTTGGTAACAAAGGGCATACACTCGTTGACGCGCCCCTCGTCCCGGTCCACCGCCATGACCTGATGCCCCAGCTCGCTCAGCTGCATGGCAAGGTGCCGCCCGAAGCGGCCAAGTCCGATCAATAATACGTTTTTCATCGTGCGCTCCTTTCAGCCTACGGTGATCATTTCCTTCGGATACCGGGCATAGGTCAGATCATGCCCGGAGAATGCGGCGTAGATCAGGGTCAGTCCCCCGACACGCCCGAAGAACATCAGCAGAATGAGAATGCCCTGCGACAGCGTACCCAACTGCGGCGTCAGTCCCAGTGTCAGCCCTACCGTCCCGGCAGCGGATGCCGTTTCATAGAGACAGGCACCGAGCGGCAGGTTCTCCACTGCGCTGATGACCGCCGCGCCCGCGAAGGTCAGCCCCAGATACAGCAGCAGGATGGCGGCGGCGTTCCGCACAGCGGAGGGCTCCAGCCGACGCTTGAAAAGCTGCGGATCCTCCCGCCTGCGGAAAGCGGCGACCGCGTTGGCGGCCAGCACAGCCAGTGTCGTCACCTTCATGCCGCCCGCCGTGGAGCCGGGCGCGCCGCCGGTCAGCATCAGCAAAATCGTGACCGCCTGTGAGGTGTCGCTCATTTTTGTCAGGTCTGCGGTGTTGTAGCCCGCCGTTCGCGGTGTGACCGCCTGAAAGAGCGCCGCCAGAACGCGCTGTCCCGCGGGAAGCTCTGCAAAGTCTGTCAGGAAGAAGAGCAATGCCGGAAGCGCGATCAGGATGACGGTTGCGCTCAGAATGACCTTGCTCTGCATCCGGTACCGCCGCAGGTGCAGCCGATGGGTGCAGACGTCATCCCATGTCAGAAAACCGCTGCCGCCCACAATAATCAGCAGCATGATGACGATGTTGACCAGCGGGTCGGCCAGGTACGCCGTCAGGGAAGGGTAGAGGGCATCTGCCCGCCCCAGAATGTCAAAGCCCGCGTTACAGAAGGCGGAAACGGAGTGAAATACTGCCAACCACACGCCCCGCAGCCCGTAATCCTGGCAGAACGCCGGCAGCAGCGCAAGAGCCCCGACCAGCTCCACAAGGAATGTTCCCTTCAGGACAAACCGTGTCAGGCGCACGATGCCGCCCACCGCCGGAGCGGAGATGGCGTCCTGCATGGCACTGCGCTCCTTCAGCGAGATGTTCTTGCCGGAGAGCATCAAGAACGTTACAGCCGCCGTGATAACGCCTAAGCCGCCGATCTGGATCAGCAGCAGGATGACAGTCTGACCGAAGCCGGACCAGTAGCTGCCGGTGTCCTGCACCACCAGGCCCGTTACGCAGACGGCGGAGGTGGAGGTAAACAACGCCTCGTGAAACGGCGTCCACACCCGCCCTGCCGCCGAGATGGGCAGCATCAGCGCCAGTGCGCCCAGCAGGATGACGCCGGCAAAGCCGAGGATCATGATCTGGAAGGACGTCAGATGGCGTTTCAAATGGAAACTGGATTCTGTCACGGGGATCACCTCCTAAAATCGACTGCATTCCCAATTTCGCGTACAGTATAGCACGGTTTTCGCGTTTTGGCTATGCAGATTTTGTTAAGCATATTCTCGATGAGCCTCCGCCGTGTGACCATAACGGGCAGTATGAGTGATAAAAAAGCCCCTCAAAGCAAGAGAAAGGCACCGGTATCCGGTGTCTTTCTCTTGCTTTGAGGGGGTAGGGGGGTGTTATTCCGCGTATGGGATCGTAATAATCAAAGATGGTGCGCCTGTATACCCGTACTTGTTGGAAAGCTCTTTTGTGCTGACAATGAAAGCATATTCCTTGCCGCTCTCTATTTTACGGAGTGTACATTCCGTCTTACCAGTCACGATCTTTGCCTTGGAGAGTTGGTTCGTGTCCATGTGATATTTATACACATAGTATGTACCGGCCGTGTCACCGGCATTCCAAGAAAGCGTCAGGCTGTTGTTCTCGGCGTTATACGCAGCGGTCGCCATCAGTGTTTCCGCCGGGGTTTCGGCTTCCAAGACCTCCACACTGTATTCCGCAGAAACATTGTCACAGATCGCTGTATAAGAGATCGGCTGCACAATATAACGATAGGAACCGGCGGCGGGAGAGGTAAGTGTGAAGGAGGTATGTGCCGTTCTGCTTAACATCCGCACAAGTCCGGTCTCTTCACAATAATCGAAAATCTGATACTCCACAGCATCCGCTACCGGCTGCCACGAGAGCTGCACGGTATTGTCTGCAAGAAGAACGGCGGAGACCGTCGGGGCTTCCAGCGTGGCAAGCTCCACCTTCTGCTCCGGCTCTTCACCATTCAGGATCTTCAACACACGAAAGCCCACATCTTCATAGCCGATGTTTTCTGTGCGGCCTTCTTTGCGGTATTCGGTGCGGCAATCGGTTCGTGCGGAATTCCAGGCGCCGCCCTTGACGCCAAGAGTGAATATACCATTATCGGAGCTGCGTACGGTGGAAGTCCACTCCCATACATTGCCCCAGAAATCTATTGCGCCGTGAGCACCGCGGGTAACATCGGCATATTGATCCACGGGCGTTCTGCCATCATTCACACCGCAGTTGAAATCGGCATCCTTGGGCATATGACCGGCTGCCAGCTCCCACTCGCTTTCGTTGGGCAAACGGTAAGTATCGGTGCCGTCCTTTTCGGTAAGCCATGCACAGTACGCTGCGGCATCCTCATAACTGACAAAATTCACCGGATAGTTTTCCTCTCCGGCAGGATAATTGCCGTCCATCCAATTTTGCGGTGCCGCTTTTCCGGTATCCGCCAAAAAGGCGGCGTATTCGGCATTGGTCACCTGCGTGCGCTTGACATACACCGCAGTTCCTGCGCCCATCACAGGAATGTAATCATATTTCGCCGCATCGGACACCTTCCATTTCAACAGGCGGCTGTCGGTAAAGCGCAGCATACTGCTGTTGATGCGGTTCCAGTAGGTTTTGTACATTTCCTGCACAATATCCTCCATCTCGGCAACCTTATCGGCGCCGCCGGGCTTGCCTGCGGTTTCCTCTTTCAGAGAAGCTAATTTTGCCTCCTTCCGGACGAGCACGGCATCATAGTTTTCGATGACGATGTCCCGCAGATTCAGATAATTCTCCATCGACGGATCTCTCTGATAGAGAGAAATAAGCTGTTTTGTCTCCTCGGTCAGCTCTGGCTGCTCCTTCTCGATGAAGTCACTGTTTTCAAACATATTCATGCTGTCATCTGTTTCTGCCGCCATTGCCGTCGCCGGAATCAGCGAAAGCACCAGAACAGAAGCAAGGGCAATGCTGCAAATTCTCTTTGTCAAACGCATTGTGTCCGCTCCTTTCATCGTTTCTCACCGTTCTTCAATCCGTCTTTCAGTCCATTCTTCAGCCCGTCTTTTGTGCCGATCTTCAATCCATCCTTCAGGCCGTTCTTTGTGCCTGATTTTAAGCCGTTTTTCAGTCCGTCTTTTACATCGGATTTCAAACCGTTTTTCAGTCCGGACTTTAAGCCTTCTTTCAGTCCGTCGCTAAGGACAGCCACGCTTTGCGCCACCGGTTCTTTTTCGATCGGCTTTGCTTCCTCGGCAAACGCGGGAACGGACAGTGCCGTTCCGATACAGAGAACAGTGCATGCCGTAGCAACAATTGTTTTAATCTTCATCAAATCAACCTCTTTCAAATAAATTGGTAAAAGTTCGAGTATCGTCCTTTTACAGTTCTATGATAAAAGATCATCCTCAACCGGGGTTCAAAAAAACAGGCGTGTGAGAAAAAATTCTCACACGCCTTGTTAGCTGTATCAGCCGCCGATCAGCCAACCGATAAGATCAATATTAGTGTCGAGGAAGGTCAGGCTCGGCACGGAAAAATGATCTGCACCGTCAAACACGGTGATCTCGGCACTGCCGCCCGCCGCTTTCAACGCTGCGATAACCTCCTTTGAGGAATCCGGCGGCACAATGGTATCCGCCGAACCGACAAAGGCTCGGACGGGTATGTTTTTCAAGTTGTCGATGATATCGGGTGTATTGCGGATGCTGCCGGAAAGAGGGGCTATGCGGGCAAACAAGCTCGGGTAAGTGCAGGCAAGATTCCAGGTTCCCGTGCCGCCCATGCTGTGTCCCGTCAGCGAGATGTTGCTCCGATTGATTTTATAGGTCGATACTGTATGATCGATCAATTCGGAGATCGACTCTGCGGCATTGACCCAACCCTTTTGCGTACTCGGCAGCTGCGGAATGACTACATAGGCGCGCACATTGCCAAGCTGACCCGACTGCAAATACTGCGGGAAACCGTCAACAGCCGTAATTAAATTCAGATCATCGCCTTTTCCCGAGCCGCCGTGCAGATATACGATCAGCGGCATATTCTCCGTAGGATCAGACGGTGTATACAGCCAATACCGAAAGGTACCGAGCTGTGAAGTGTTGATGGAGCAGGCAGTAAACGAGACGGGTGTGTGCTCCTTGCCTGCCACAGAACCGTTTGTCCCATTCGGGGTGGTGTCTTCGCTGCTTTCGTCCGGTGTTATGGCTGGCATACTGTTGCTGTCTGACTCGGTTGTCGGCACTGAGCCAACGCTGCTCGTTTCATCGGAAGAATTCTCCGGCTTGCTGTGACATCCGCAGAGCAAGGCAGCCGTCAATACGGCGACCAGCAGCAGGGCAATCGATGCGTAAAATCTTTGCTTCATATAATCTGCTCCCTTCGCTCTGCCAAATGCTTTAATTTTTCAGCAGAGCCGAAATTTTAATTCTGTTTTCTCCCACAAGTTCCACCGTCAGCTTGCCCCGGTGTGTTTCGCATACCGCCTGCGCCACCGAAAGCCCGATGCCGAAACCCTTGACTTTGTCTGAGGTATCGCTTCGGTAAAAGCGCTCGGTAAAGTGGGAAATATCCGATATTCGCTGTTTATCTGCCGTGTTTTCCACCGAAAAACAGACGCCGTGGCCAACAGCGATGAGCGATACCGTGACCGTTCCACTTTCCGCACCGTACTTAAAAGCGTTGTCCAGCAGTGCAGTCATCAGCTCCCGAATGGCTTTTTCATCCCCGCAGTAGCTGATATTGGGTTCGATTTTTTTCGTATAGGTCTTGCCGGTATTGAGGGCAACTGCCTGATAAGACGATGCAACCTCGTCAGCAATATCGGAAACAGGAAAATCAATTTTGACCGTCCGCTCGTTTTGTTCCTCCGTCCGTGCCAAAAACACCAGCCGGTGGGTCATCTCGGTCATCTGCTCGGTTTGCTTCAGTATATCGGACAGCCATTCGTTTTCGCCGATCTCCGACTCCAATAGCTGCGCATCGGCATGGATCACGGTAAGCGGTGTTTTCAGCTCATGACTTGCCGAGGTAATGAACTCCTTTTGTTTTTGCCGATTTTTCACAAGCGGAGATACGACTTTGCCGGATACCGCCGCTAAAACGGCTGTCATCAGAGCAATGCCGACGCCGGAAATGATCAGCAGAGAAGCGGCGCTGTTGCGGAAAGATTCCAAGGCGACCGTGCGGGACAGAAAAACGATCGATATCCCGTTCTTCCCCCGATGCACCAGATAGCGATAGTTATCTTTATATCCCTTGTCCGTCTTATCGGCGATCACCGACTTGGCATAGTCGGCAGCTTGTGACCGGCTGATCAGCGCTGTATGGCTCGTGTCGGACGACAGCGTTCGGCTGCTTAAATCATAAGTTGCTGTGAAATACCGGGCGTCCGCCACCTCGGAGGAATCGGGATCTGAAATGATCGTCATGATCATCCGATCGGCTTTGAGGGTGATCTGCCGGTAATTGCGCCACAGGCTGAACCCTACGATCAATGATTGCAAGATGAGCAGCGCGGCAAGGGACAGCAGGACAAACCGTAGCTGCAATCGGTGTTTCAAACTTACTGTCATTTCCGCACCTCCAGCGTATAGCCTGCGCCCCGCATGGTACGGATCTCAATATCCGCTTTGATCGCTTCCAGCTTTCGGCGAAGATAAGAAATGTATGTCCAAACGGTATTGTCCTCGGCTTTTGAATCCGGATCCCATATGTTTTCCAATACCCGTGAGGACGGAATAACCACCTTGGGATTGCGCATAAACAGCAGCATCGTCTGATATTCCTTGTTGGCAAGCTTATAGCTGCCGCCGGGTGCAGACAATTCAAATGTCTCGGTATTCAGCGCGGTGTTTCCGAAGGTAAGCGTATTGGTCTGCTGGATATCGTTTTTCCTCGTCAGCACCCGAAGCCGCGCCAACAGCTCCCGCATATCAAAGGGCTTGGTCAGATAGTCGTTGGCTCCGGCATCCAGCCCGATGATTTTGTCGTCGATTTCCGCTTTGGCGGTGAGCAGCAATATAGGTGTGACATTGTGCGCCTTTCGCACCTCGACGAGCACCGAAACACCGTCCATCACCGGCATCATAATGTCCAGAATCGCAGCATCATAAAGCCCGCTGAGCAGATAGTCCAGCGCGTCGCCGCCATTATCCACCGCTTCTGCCGTATAATGATTCTTTTGCAAAATGGAAATTAGCGCTCTCCGCAGCGACGAATCATCCTCCGCAACCAGTATTCTCATAGTCTTTCATCCGTCCTTTTGCAAACTTAGTATACTCATTCAACCTCAACCGAGGTTCAAAACAGCAGCGATTGCTTTTTTGCCTTGTAATAAAGCAATCCGGCTAAATCCGCCAGACCCCAGCCGATCGGGACAGACCACCAGATACCGGTGACGCCGATGGCGGGGATGGCGGACAGCAGATAGGCCAGCGCGACACGGGTTCCCAACGAGATGACGGTAAGCACCACGCTCATGCCCGGCCTCCCCAACGCACGATACAGGCCATAGAGCAGGAACAGGCAGCCGATGCCGCAGTAGAATGCGCCCTCGATGCGCAGATACCGCACACCCTCCAGAATGACCTCGGCGTCTCCGGCGTCCACGAAAATCGCCATAAGAGGTCTTGCAAATACGAAGACGAGGGCGGATATGACCACGCAGAAGACCATGGAAATGCACACGGCACTTTTCAGCCCCGCGCGTATTCGTTCGCTCTCTTTTGCGCCGTAATTCTGGGCGATAAAGGTGGAAAAGGCGTTGCCGAAGTCCTGCACTGGCATATAGGCAAAGGCGTCGATCTTCACAGCGGCGGCAAAGGCGGCCATCACAACGGGGCCAAAGCTGTTGACAAGCCCCTGCACCATAAGGATACCGAGGTTCATGATCGATTGCTGCACGCAGGTCAGCGTGGAGAAGGAGACGATCTCGCGGATGCGTCCGCGCCGCAGGGAGCGGAAATTCCACATAGAACGCACCTGCGGAAAGCGCATAAGCGTATAAGCGGCGATGCCGATCCCTGAAACATACTGGGCGAACACCGTCGCCTCCGCCGCTCCGGCAACGCCTCTGTTTAGCCCGATGACAAACCAGAGATCGAGGGCGATATTCAGCACAGCGGAAACAGCCAAAAAACCCAGCGGGATAACGGAATTGCCGATCGCCCGCAAATAAGAGGCAAAGTAGTTATACAGGAAAACCGCGGGAATGCCCATGAAAATCACAAACAGGTATTCGCGCATATCGCCCCACACCTCGGCGGGAACCCGGAGGAAGGTGCGAAGCCCGTCCAGACAGGCAAACGATAAGGCGTTCAGGAGCACGGTGACGAGCGCGATAAAGAAAAACGATGCACAGAGGTTCTCGCAAAGAGCCTTCTCATCCCGCTGCCCAAAGCGCATGGAAAACAGTGCGCCGCTCCCCATGCACAGGCCGAGGATGATGGAGGTCAGAAAGGTCATCAGCGTAAAAGACGAGCCTACCGCCGCAAGGGCATCCCGCCCGAGAAATTGCCCGACGATCAGTGTGTCGGCAATGTTATAGCACTGCTGCAACAGATCCCCTAAAATCATGGGGATGGCAAACAGCAGCATGGACTTGGTGACAGGGCCTCGCGTTAAATCCCGGTTCATGACGCGCCTCCGTATCGTAAGTTAAAAGCTACATTTCGTAAGTATTGTAGTGCTTTTAGTTCGCTCTGTCAATACAGCGTTTACTTTTCGAAGGAACGGTGGTATCATCAGAGCTAAAGATCATGGAGAAACCTGATTTACGGAGGAAGCTGTATGTACTTAGATGGACTGGACGGATTGGATCAAAGGATCGTGGGACTGCTGATAGAAAATGCACGCATCTCCTACTCGGATATTGGTGAAAAAGTCGGCATTTCAAGAGTTGCGGTAAAAGCCCGGATACAGGCTTTGGAGCAAAGGGGCATTATTGAGGAGTATACGACCGTTATCAATCCTCAGAAGATCAGCGGGGCGGTTTCCTGCTATTTTGAAATCGAAACAACACCGCGCTGTCTGGCGGAGGTCACAGATATCTTACATCAAAACGATACCGTCACGCAGATCTACCGCGTGACGGGAAAAGACAAGCTGCACGTCCACGCCGTCGCCGCCTCCGCTGAAGAAATGGAGGTTTTTCTGCATGCGGTCATTGACACCTTGCCCGGTGTGGTCAGCTGCAGCTGTAATATGATTTTGTCGCGTATCAAGGACATAAAGGGACTGCGTTTGTAGAACCTGTCGAGAGAGGACGCAGCGCAAAGAGCGATTTAGACAGATCACCAATACGCTTTTAATACGCACATAATACGCATTATTTTTGTGATGTGCCTGTAATACGCATTTAATACGGAGATAATGCGTATTAGTTTTTTCGTTGACCAAAAGTACAATATATCAACGCTTTCATATTGACAACCACAATATATTGTGGTATATAAGAATTATTCAGTTATTTGTGCACCGCCCCACCGGGGTTTCCGAACACGGTTCGGATCGCGCACGTTGTTAAGTTTGTACTTGAGGAGCATCATGCTCCCGCCTGAGATCAGGGTCACTGCGCCCTTATATTTCAATGACTCTGCTGCGAGAAGTTTTCTTGCGGCATTTTCCACCTGTACATTTCTCTGTCGCCGTACTACACTGAACGTGTACTTAAGGCATCAAGCATTTAGGTCGGAGCAGAGCAGGCACGGGTGGAAAGCATTATCAACAGCTTTTCGCTCTGACTAAGAACCCGAAGTATGTCAAAATGCGCCTCCCGGAAAACGGGTGGCCATCAAAATTGAACAATACTGCAAACGCAGGAAGGATCGTATGAAGCCGAAACGGCAGGAGGATTCTTCCTGCGTTTTTGCTTACTTTTTTTCGCGGCACTTGCCATCGCCGCGATACCGTAGGAAAAGAAAGAGCACCGAAATCAATTCGGCGCAGATCAAGAAAAAGAAGCTTTGAAAAAAGCCGTTGGGACGATACGGCAGGAAAATCGTTCAGGGAGAGGCAAGCTCCCGCCCTGTATGCCGCAGTCAGAGTGCGGCACCGGTCATACGGGGTATCGCGCATCCCCCGATCCGTCGCCGGGCGGATCACAGGATACCGGCGGAGCCTTCCGCAGCCGAGTTCAGCGGCATGGTGTCCGCGGTTGCTCACACGAGCAGAGGTCAAAGACCTCCATACCGCAGCGTACTGACCTGGCACAAGTAAAGAGAGACAGACATACGGGCAGACCGCGAAAAGCACGCAGCACCAAGGCTTTCCGCCTGCGGCAGGCTGTCCTTTCTGCGGAGATGCGCCGGAAACGGCGCTCCCTGCCAACGGGTGAAGTGCGCCCGTCTGAACACAACTACGATTACAAGGAGATTTCTCTATATGACCACAAAAGGCATTTACCACACCCTCGTTACCCAGTTGGACAAGCTGGCGCGGCATAACCGACAGGGCAGCTTCCGCACGAAGGATCGCTACTATGAGGCGGTCAAGCGTTTCTGCGCCTACCTCGCTGCCCACTACCATCTGCAAAAGCTGGAGAACATCAGCGGCAAGCATCTGGTGAGCTATGTCCTCTATTTGCAGGCGCAGGGCAAGTCAGCCAGCACCATCAAGACCGACCTCTCCTCCATCCGCTTTTTCCACGATAAGATGTCCCATCCCCGCTACACGCTGCCGGACAACGAAGAACTGGGCGTCGCCTTGGAACGCCGCCGCTTCGGGCAGCAGGATCGCACATGGACGAACCCGGAGTTCGGCAAGCTGATCGGCCGCGCCATGGCGGAGGAGCGGGAGGACTACATCCTCGCCCTGTATCTGGCCCGCTATGCCGGTCTGCGTATTCATGAGTGCTTCCGCATAGACACCGCTATCGCGGAACGTACACTGCGTGAAAACGCCCTCACCGTGAAGGGCAAGGGCGGTAAGGTACGTATCGTTCCCATCGAGGACGACCGTATCACGATGATGCTGCAAAGGTTGCTGGAGAAAACGGAGCGCGGCCACAAGCTGCTGGTGCCGGATGGCATCCCCACTGACCGAGCCATCAACAGCATGCAGCAGTTTATTATTCGTCACCGTGACGCCATCTGTGACCCCACCGCACCGGGCAGGCGCATTACCTTCCATGGGTTACGCCATACCTACGCCGCTGAAAAGTACACATCCCTCGTCAGCGGCGGCATGACGCCTTTGGATGCCCATTTCACTGTATCCCGGCTGTTGGGACATGAGCGGCCCGATGTGACGAACATTTATCTGGCGTCCGTGAAGGGAGGCTCTGCCCGTGGAGAATAAGTATCGTGATCTGCACGACCTCCCCATGATCCTGCGGGTGGAGGACTTGATGCCTATCCTCGGCATTGGCCGCAACACCGCCTACGAGCTGATCCGCAGCGGCCAGATACGAAGCGTCCGCATCGGTAGGCAGATTCGTATTCCAAGAGAGGCCTTGCTGGAGTTTTTGGACGGGAGGAAGTTTTAAATGACAATGCCGCAAAGAAAAAATTTGCAGGATGACCTCCTGCTGTCGTATAATAATGTTATGATCTTCCCTGCGCGGCAAAAGGAGGGAATCATTCATGCCGCGTAAACCAAGCAAGCCCAAAACCACACGCCGCGGAAAGAACGAAGGCAGCGTCTATCGCCGCAAGGACGGCAAATGGGTCGGTCAGGTGACAGTGGGCTATCACCCCGATACCGGCAAGCCCATCCGCAAATACACCTACGCCAACACCCGTGAGGAGGCCGCGCACTGGATCGCCCTGACGCTGGTTTCCGAAACATCCAAGGCCGCTCCTTCGCTGGCATCCGAATTGCTGCTGAAGGACTTTCTGCACCGCTGGCTGACCACGTTCAAAACCTATGAGGTTTGCAGCCGTACCATGGAGCTGTATTATTCCTGCGAACGGTTACATATCGTTCCCGCATTGGGAGACATCCCCGTGGCCGAGTTGACAGCCTCCCGCATCCAGACGTTCCTCTATTATCTGCAAGCGGAAAAGCAGCTCTCCCGCCGCACCACTTCTTTGGTGCGCAGTATCCTGATCCAGCTGTACGACTATGCCGTAGAAATGTCTCTGGCACCGATCAATCCTGTCCGCAGCACAAAGCTGCCCCGACAGCCGCAGCGCCCGGAAGCGGAGGAGAAAGTTATCCCTATCGCTCAACGTGAAGCGGTGCTGGCCGCGGCGCAGAAGGACCCTATCATGCGCCCCATCATCACCACGCTGCTGTTCACCGGCATGCGTATCGGTGAGCTGCTGGCACTCCAATGGAAGCATATCGACTTTGCGGTCCACACCATCACCATTGCGCAGTCCGTGACACGGGAGCTGACTTTTGATGAGAACGGGAAAACAATAGATATGACCGATGTGCTGGGCTCCACTAAGACCCGCACGTCCCATCGTGTCATTCAGGCACCGGAGTTGGTGCTGACACGGCTGCGGGAATGGATGCGCTACGTGGCGACTCTGCCAAAAGGGCTGGAGGTGCTGACACCGGAGGGCTTCGTTTTCATCAGCACACGCACCATGTCCATGCGAACATACAGTGGCTTCCGCGCCAGTTATCGTCACTTCCTGGATCGCAACGGCTTTTCCGGCGAGGGCTTGAATCTCCATCGGTATCGTCATACCTACGCCTCTATGCTTTTGGAGCAGGAGATCAATCCCAAGATCGTCCAGAAGCTGCTGGGGCATCGGGACGTATCCACCACGCTGGGCATCTATACCCATGTGGTACCGGAGGTATTCGCCGGCGTTGCCGCCGCTGTGGATACGGCCTCGCAGCAGTTGATGGACGGCACCTACACGCCGAAGCGCAGCGCAGAAGCCGTCAGGGCGCAGCTACAGCAGATCGACCCGATGCTATCAGAGGACATGACCGTGAATCTCAAGTATTTGTAAGGCTCTCAGGGCACAAAAGGCGTACAGCTTAATACAGCTTGAGACCTAAAAGAAGGCAACATTTGAAAACACAAGGCGGCAAAGTGTCCGTCATACGCAGACACCGAAAAATCATCAAAAACGAGAAAAACCTTGGAAACACAAGGTTTCCAAGGTTTTTTCTTGGTGGAGACTGCTGGACTCGAACCAGTGACCTCCTGCGTGTGAAGCAGGCGCTCTAACCAGCTGAGCTAAGCCTCCGAATTGTCGGCGACCCTCGGGGTGCCGACATGGTGACCCGTACGGGAATCGAACCCATGTTACAGCCGTGAAAGGGCCGTGTCTTAACCTCTTGACCAACGGGCCGTCTTTCGAGGGGTATACCGGAGAGATGCTGACGCATCTCTCCGGTGTGGTAGCGGCGACTGGATTTGAACCGGTGACACTGCGGGTATGAACCGCATGCTCTAGCCAACTGAGCTACGCCGCCATGTCATCCTCGACAGGCACGAGTTACTATACCATATTTCAGCTCCCTTTGTCAACAGCTTTTTTGCAAAACCGGGAGAAAATACGGGGGACGCGGCTGGCGCCGTGTCCCCCGTGCGTCAATTTATTAATACATCCCCATGCCGCCCATGTCGGGTGCGGGGGCTGCCGGTGCGGGGGGCTGGGGCTTGTCGGCCACCAGGGATTCGGTGGTCAGCACCATGCCGGACACACTGGCGGCATTCTCCAGGGCGCTGCGGGTGACCTTGGCGGGATCCACGATGCCGCTGGCGATCATATCGCAGTACTCCTCCTTATAGGCGTCGAAGCCGTAGCCGTTCTTACCGGCGGAGCGCACCTTCTCCAGCACCACGGAGCCGTCGATGCCGGCATTGGCCGCGATCTGGCGGATGGGGGCCTCCAGGGCCTTGGCTACCAGGGACACGCCCACACGCTCGTCGCCCTCGGTGCTGTTCAGCAGCGCGGTAACAGCGGGGATCACGTTCACATAGATGGTGCCGCCGCCGGCCACGATACCCTCTTCCACAGCGGCCTTGGTGGCGTTCAGGGCGTCCTCGATACGCAGCTTCTTCTCCTTCATCTCGGTCTCGGTGGCCGCGCCGACCTTGATGACCGCCACGCCGCCGGCCAGCTTGGCCAGGCGCTCCTGCAGCTTCTCCTTGTCGTACTCGCTGGTGGTCACACCGATCTGCGCGCGGATCTGGGCCACGCGGTCCTTGATGGCCTGCTGGTCGCCCATACCGTCCACGATGATGGTGTTCTCCTTGGTCACCTTGATCTGACGGGCACGGCCCAGCATATCAATGGTGGCATCCTTCAGCGTCAGGCCCAGCTCCTCGCTGATGACCTGGCCGCCGGTCAGGATGGCGATATCCTGCAGCATCTCCTTGCGGCGGTCACCGAAGCCGGGGGCCTTGACGCACACCACGTTCAGCACGCCCTTCAGGCGGTTCACCAGCAGGGTGGACAGGGCCTCACCCTCCACGTCCTCGGCGATGATAAACAGCTTCTTGCCGCTCTGCAGCATCTGCTCCAGCAGGGGCAGGATGTCGGAGATCACGGAGATCTTCTTATCGGTGATGAGGATGTAGGGATCGTCCACGACGGCCTCCATCTTCTCCATATCGGTGGCCATATAGGGGGTGATGTAGCCGCGGTCGAACATCATGCCCTCCACGACCTCGCTGTACGTCTCGGCGGTCTTGGACTCCTCGATGGTGATCACGCCGTCGGCGCTGACCTTCTCCATAGCCTCGGCGATCAGCTTGCCGATGGTCTCGTCGCCGGAGGACACGGTGCCCACGCGGGCGATATCAGCGGTGCCATTGACCTTCTGGCTCTGCTCCTTGATGGCGCCCACAGCGGCCTCCACGGCCTTGGCCATGCCCTTCTTCATCACGATGGGGTTAGCGCCGGCGGCCAGGTTACGCAGGCCCTCGCGGATCATGGCCTGTGCCAGCAGCGTAGCGGTGGTGGTGCCGTCGCCGGCCACGTCATTGGTCTTGGTGGACACCTCGCGCACCAGCTGCGCGCCCATGTTCTCGAACGGATCGTCCAGCTCGATCTCCTTGGCGATGGAAACACCATCGTTGGTGATGAGGGGTGTGCCGAACTTCTTATCCAACACCACGTTGCGGCCCTTGGGGCCCAGAGTGACCTTTACGGTATCGGCCAGCTGGTTGACGCCGGCTTCCAGCGCCTTGCGGGCTTCGTCGCCGCGCTTGATGATCTTTGCCATATCTAATGCCTCCAAAATTGAGAATGATTTACAAGAGAACACGCAAACTTAAAGCATTTGCCGCGGCGTGTACGCGGCAAAGCACATCACTCCACGATAGCCAGGATGTCGCTCTGCTTGACGATGATATACTCCACGTCCTCCAGCGTCACCTTGGTGCCGGCGTATTTGTCGGTGATGACCTTGTCGCCGGCCTTCACGGACATGACCACGGTCTTCCCGTCCACGGTGCCGCCGGGGCCCACGGAAATGACCTCAGCCACAGAGGGCTTCTCCTTGGCGGAGCCGGTCAGGATAATGCCGCCCTTGGTGGTCTCCTCCGGCTCGGTCATCTTCAGCACCACGCGGTCAGCAAGCGGTGTCAGCTTCATAGTTGGTTCCTCCTTGTATTTCTATTTTTGATAAAACAGTTTCAGCGTTAGCACTCAAAATGCTTGAGTGCTAACGCTGATTATCATACCACACTATGCGGGATTTGCAAGGGGGAAACGGAGAAATTTTGAAAAATTCACAAAATGTTCAAGCGCTGTTCTCAGCCGCGGGCCGTCCGGTTGCAGGAGCAGCCCTCCGGGCCGAAGAAGTTCAGCTTTTTGTCGTGCAGCTTAATGGTCACATCGCTGTTGACCACGCTCTCGCCGTCCAGGCAGGTGACGATGTCCGGCTTCTCTGAGTGGATATGTACCACCTTGGGACAGGAGCAGTGCGCGTATTCCGGAAACTTGGCGTACTCGCCCCTGGAGTACGGCCCCACAAATTTCAGGAACGTGCGGCGGTTGACCTCTCTGACCACCAGGGTGTTCAGCACGCCGTCATCCATCCGGGCCTCGGCCACAGGCATAAAGCCTCCGCCGTAGTACCGGCCGTTGCAAACAGATACCAGCGACCAGTCGCCCTCCGTGGTCACATCGTCCAGGGTGATGGTCCAGTGGGTGCCGATGCCCTTGAACAGGAAATTCACCGCCAGAGAGTAGATATAGCTGCCCTTGCCGTCCAGCAGCGGGCTCTCGCTGTATTTATGTACGTCCCGGGCCACCCGCGCGTCGATGCCGGAGCAGGCGATGGTCAGCGCCACGCGGCCGTTGACGTCGATGGCATCCATAGGAAACTGCGGGCCGTCCCACAGGTTTTCGGCGTCCCGGAACTTCTCCATATCATCGCCGAAGTTCTTGAGGAAATCGTTGCCGGTGCCCACGGGGATCACAGTCATGGCAGCGTTGTCATAGCCGATAATGCCGTTGGCCACTTCGTTGACGGTCCCGTCGCCGCCGCAGGCGTAGAACCGCAGCGCCTCGCCCGTCTCGCAGAGCTTTTTCGCCAGCTCCGTGGCGTGGCCCTGCTTTTTCGTCAGGATGCACTGCACGTCCAGCCCGTGCTTCTGCCGCAGCGACTCCGCCATATCGTAGATCTTCTGCCGGCTGTCGGTCTTGCCCGCCGTGGGATTGATGATAAAAATATGCTTCACCGAGGCTCTCCTCCTCATCAACATATTAGAATTTCGTTGAATTTATTTCGAAAGCATACGGGTAATTGTATCATGTTTCTGCAAAAGAAAGTGAACAAATTGAAAATAAAGTCATATGCCAGGGATTTATTAAGGCAGGGCGGAAAAGATGGCCCCCCTAACGGCTCAGATTTTTCGCTGAGGCGCGGCGCGGCAGCGTAGGCGTACTTTGTGTACGGCAAGCCGCCGCAACAAAGCATCAGCGGAAAAGATGGCCGTCAGACATTGCCGTACATAAACACATCACACTTGATCATGCCGTTATAGAGCTTGCGCTTTTTGTCCGCCGGCTTGCCGAAGCAGCGCTCGAACTCCGTGTGGCTCGAAAGCACCAGTGTGCGCCAGCCTGCGGGCAGCGTGCGCCACGCCTTGCCGAAGGCGCGGTACAGCGCCTCGGCCTCCTGTCTCTCCAGCAGACGCTCGCCGTAGGGCGGGTTGGTCACCAGCTGGCCGTAGGTGCTGTCCCGGTGGAATTGGGCCGCGTCGGCCACTTGGAAGCGGACGCAGTCGTCCACGCCGGCCTTGCGGGCGTTGTCCCGGGCAATGTCCACAGCGCGGGGGTCGATGTCGCCGCCCCAGATATCGTACTGCCCATGAAATTCCCTGTCCTGGGCCTCGTCCGCCGCGTCCATCCAACACGCAGGCGGCAGAAATGCCCACTTCTGGGCGTCAAAGCGCCGGTCCAGACCGGGGGCGCGGTTTTTGGCGATGAGCGCCGCCTCGATGGGGATGGTACCGCTGCCGCAGAAGGGGTCGCAGAACGGGTCACGGCCCCTGTAGCGGCTGAGGGTCACCAAGGCAGCGGCCAGCGTCTCCCGCAGGGGCGCCTCCACGCCTACGGCGCGGTAGCCCCGCTTGTACAGCCCCTCGCCGCTGGCATCCAGGCCGATGGACACCTGATCCTTGAACACGGAAAAGCGTATCTGGTATTTTGTCCCCGTCTCCGGGAACTGCTCCATGCCGTAGTGGGCCTTCAGGCGCTCCACCACGGCCTTTTTGATGATGCTCTGACAGGCGGGCACGGAGTGCAGCTGGGAGGAGATGGAGTAGCCCTTTACCGGGAAGGCCGCCTCCCGGGGCAGAAACTCCTCCCAGGGGATGGCGCGCACGCCCTGGAACAGCTCCTCGAAGCTCCGCGCCGGGAACTGTCCCAGCAGGGCGATGACCCGGGCGCCGCAGCGCAGATTGATATTCAGCCGGGCGCAGTCCGCCCAGCTGCCCTGACAGAGCACACGGCCGTTTTCCGCACGCACGTCGGCCAGGCCAAGGCGCTTGATCTCGTCGGCCACCAGCTTTTCCAACCCCAGCAGGCAGGGGATCTCGTAAGTTATCATGGGATACACCTCGGTTTCTTGACTACCAAAGAGTATACCGAAAAATACCAGGGCGCGCAACCTAAATTTCCGGTGGCTTTTCGGGGCCACTTACGCTATAATGGGGAATGTAAACCTGAGGTTGCACCATGCGCGGTACATTGGCAGACAATTTTACGGAAATGCAACCTGAACGTGATAGACTTTTCCGTCGGTGTCCCGTATACTGACGGCACTGAAAGCAAAGGAGGGCACATATGGCATTTGGTGATCGGCTGGCAGCGGTACGGCGCGGCAACGGACTGACACAGGAGCAATTCGCCGAGCAGCTGCAGGTCTCCCGCCAGGCGGTGAGCAAATGGGAAAGCGGAGTTTCCCATAGTTAAAGATACCACACCAAATATGATGAACCCACGCTTA
>ENA-UOJL01000751-UOJL01000751.1-human-gut-metagenome-genome-assembly--contig:-P47-NODE-751-length-42842-cov-7.151541_pt1 | contig 42842 bp, 27 predicted proteins | sample MGYA00242347_ERZ723894 | MGnify/ENA metagenome assembly ERZ723894
AAGGCCACATTAAGTGGCCTTCTTTGCGTGCGGAACTCGCGATGAACTTCGTGCCCCGCCGTCCGGGAGGACGCCTCTTTATTGATGGGAGGCCTGATAGGTCGATGGTTCCGTGCCCGGATGCGTCCAAAGTGGGACGGGCTTTCCGGATGGGCAGGCTTTCGAAAAATTCGTCCCGGAATTTGCCTTTGGAATGGGACGTAGTTTCCCGTTGAGGTGCTTTGCGGAAAGTGCATCCCACTCTGGGCGGTCGAAGTGGGACACACTTTCCCAAAGGCGCTCCAACGGGAAATTGCGTCCCATTATTCGGTCAAGAAACGGGATGCATTTTCCCAATGAGAGCAAAACCGGAAAATGCATCCCACAATCAGCCCTCAAAGTGGGACGCCGTTTCCCAATGAGGCTCAAGCGGAAAATGCATCCCGGAATTTGCGCTCAAAGTGGGATGCGGTTTCCGGTTGAGGGTCTAAGGGGAAAGTGCGTCCCAGAATCGACGCTTGAAATGGGATGCAGTTTCCCGATGAGGCACTCGACGGAAAATACATCCCAGAAATGGCCTTTGAGCTGGGATAAGATTTCCGCGGCATCTCGGATTCTCAAAAATGAGACACGCCGTTGGCGAAAATGAGACACGTGATATCGGGCATCGGATGTATCATTTGCAAAAATGAGTCCACTCCACTCGAATAAAGCGAGGTCCCTCATGTACGTTCCACACCCCCGCATCCGTAGGCTGTCGAAAATCCCGCTTGTTGGGACGGCGGCGCTTGCTGCGTTGATCGCCACGAGCGTCGCCTGCTTCACGGCCACGCCCCAGGTTGCCCAGGCGGCAGACGCGCCCGCAATCACCGATATGACCGAGCAGGATTATCAAGCCCTGGGTCTGGGCACGAGCGAGGACATTCCGGCCGATACCGTTGGCCCCTATTCCACTGATACCCCCACGACGTTTGCCACGCGCAGCGAGGTCTATATGGCAGCTAACGGTAGCCATGGCAATCGCTACACTCTGCGCGACAAGCTCGAGAACGTCGAGCGCGGTGACATTGGCGGCAGCAGCAAACTCACCGATGGCTATGGAAGTGTGTGGGGCGCCGCAAAGTTCTGGCAAAACGTCAACAACTTCGATACGAACAGCGATCTCTACAAGCATAGCGACTACGGTGGCGGCACCTGGTCGTACCTAAGCAACAATGAGTCCTCAACAGTACTCGCCAACGACAACAACGGTTTCTCGGGCATTCACGCCACGAGTGTTGAGTTCTGCAGCGACGCCAGCACGGGCAAAAAGAGCCGCGTTGCCGAGCTCCGTGCCTACGGCGACAGTTCCTCCACGACGATTGACGGCAAGTCATACGCCGGAAAGGTTGAGCTGGTCCTCTACTCGTTTAGCAACGGGCGTACGCGCACTCTCGACACACACCTGCCGGTGACGGTCAACACTAATATGATGTACGAAGGCCGTTTTAAGTACCTGGATGCCGGTTACCTGCAAGAGCACGACGCCGTCTTTGATGTCGAGGCGGGCGATGTCGATGGCGACGGCGTCGACGAGCTTTTTGTCTACGCGGGCTGCTATGTCGACGAGAACGGCGTGCGCAAGGCTGTAGCCGACATGTATGACTTGGAGGGCGGCAACTGGAAGCAAAGCGTCGTCAAGATCGATGCCGGTAACGCCGCGGACTACACCACGCACAACAAGGGCGGGAACGACTCCTGGACGCAGCTTCAGTCAGCTCCTGTCGTTTCGCTAGCGGCCGGCGACCTCGATCGCGATTTTTGCGATGACCTCGCCATCGTGGTCTCGGCACCCTACGGCAAGAAGAATATTGATAAGTCGACGCATTGCGAGCTGTTTTCGTGGGATGCATCCAAGGGTGTGCTCGTCCATGTCGATGCTCTGGGCGACGCGGGCGCAATCTCCCTCTCCGCGAACGGCAAGACCATGGTCGCTGCGAATGCGACGTTCGGCACGTTTGCCGCCTACGATGAAGAAGGAAAGAAGACGGGTGAAACCGTCACGGGCCTTATTCTTGCGGGCTATGACTGGCAACGCAGCGCTTTTGATTACGGCGCTTCTGACGGCAGCAAGGGGCTGTACGGCGCGCTGTACCGCTACGCGTATTTTGACTCGGAGTCTGGCGAGTTCAAGCTTTCCGATTGTAAGGAATACAGAGACGGGCTCCTCGCCTCCTATGGGCTGATGCATGTGCCCAACAGCGCATGGAAGGATAGCGCTCAGGATAAGCGCTATCCGTGCACCTTGGCGCCTATTGCCCTTGCCACTGCCAACCTTGACGGTCTGTCCGAGCAGCTGGCGGTTGACGAGGTGCTCGTGGGCGGCGATGTGTTCCGCGACTTTGCCTGCAACACGGCACAGAGCGGGGCTCAGGGCTTGGGGTCCATGGTCGGAACCATGAGCATGAGCGGTCAGCAATACAACAGCAGCAACAAGCATGACCACAAGGGTATAGAACAGGTGTGGATCAGCGACGTCAAGGCGGGCAGCGTCTCGGGTTCGGACCGCTATAACGAGAGCTTTATCGCCGTGGTGGGCAAGCACCGCGACGAGGACCTGCGCAAGAACGATGACTACTATTGGATGACCGCCTCGCATTTTTCGCTCGACGAGAACGGAAAGGTGCGCCGCGGCGAGGAGCAGGTGATTAGCGAGAGCAACCGTCGCGGCACTACCTACGGCACATTTATCTCGCTCGCGCTGCCCGATGTCGACAACGACAGCGTCAAGATCACGTACAAGGACCGCTACAAGGTCTATACCAACCCGCGCGTGCTTGCCGTGCTGCAGGATGCGCCCTATGTTGAGGATCTGGAGCAGGCATACGGCTATCTGGTGTTGGGCGGCACGTCATACGGAGAGGAAAAGGGCACGGGGACATCCCAGGGCTATACCATTGGCGCCGAGTTGGGCGTTGCCGTCGAGGTGCAGACCGGTCCGCCGCTGGTCGCGATGAATGCTTCAGTCGATTTTGCCGCCGAGGGATGCTATGACTACCGGAGCGAGCGCACGGTCAGCGCAAGCGTAAGCTATGAGTCGCATGCCGGCGAGGGTGACAAGGCCGTGCTCTACACGATTCCGATGGTCTATTACGAGTATGAGATCAAAAATGAGGAAACTGGTGGCAAGGGCGTGATGGCGGCGCCCGTGTCGCTCGGCGCGCAGACCTCGGTCGTTAATGTCGAGGCCTATGACCGCATTGCCAAACAGCACAATATGACGCCGCTCAGCTACTTTTTGACCAACCGGTCGGGAGAACCCGGAACCTATCAAACGACGCTCAACGGCGAGACTCCCGTTGGGGATTCCTTTGGCCTGGGCAAGCCTGGCGTAACGCGCGCCTACACGCACGATGGGTTTAACGGCGCCGTCGCGCAGTCGGGGGCGAGCATTGAGCAGACCATCGAAGTCGAGGAGGGCAAGGAGCAGGAGCTCGAGCTCGGCTTGACGCTGAACGGCAGCGTTGTCATGGGCGCGAAGCTCGCAAAGCACGAGTTGTTTGGCGGCCTGTGCTTTGGTGCCAACGCCGGCTTTACTACGGGTAACTCCTCGAGTGAATCGACCGAATACGGCGGCACCGTCGACAACCTGCCCGAGGCCGCGCAGGGCAAGTACGGTTTTGTGTGGCGTCTGGGCGTCAACGCGGTGGATGTCGACAAGTTCGAGGCAGACTCGGGCGACAAGCTCGGCACCAAGGACACCGACCAGTTCTGGATCGTGGGCTATGACGTTAAGGACGTCGAGATGCCCGACGCGCCGGCCGTGACGGGCTTTACGGCAAACGCCGTCGATTCGACCAGCGTTACGTTTAGCTGGGACGATGTACTCGCAAACAAGAGTGGCTTTAGCTACGGCGTGGGCATGCTGCAGAGCAATGCGGCGGATGCGGTCGTCAATAGCTGGAAGATTGCCGACAACACGCAGACCTCGCTCAAGTGGGATGGGCTGCAGCCCAATACGGAGTATCGATTCGCCATCGCCGCCGTTAAGAATGGATCCACGACCGAAACAGGTATTCGCTCGGCAATCATCACGGTCAAGACCATGCCCGATGGCATGACGATGACCGTGAGCGGACCTGCGGCGGATGCTGCGGAGGGGTCGGATCTTGGATACGACTCTTCGGTTGAGCGCGCGGCGGGAAGCCACCTGACGCTCTCGGCGATTGGCCATGTGAAGCAACTCGGTGCCGACGATAGCGAAACAGGGCTGGCACCGACCTATATGTGGTACCGCAAGGGCCGCGGCGAGACAGAGTTTAAGCTCGTGGGTGCCGATGGCAACCTCGCGGCTGGAACGGCCTCAAAGCTCGAGATTGACCTGACCGCAGACGATGACGGTGCGCAGTATTACTGCCACGTGGGATACAACGACGTGGGCCTCGACACCGGCACGACGCTCGTGAATATCGAGGCCGAGGAGACGGCGCCCACAACGGTGAACGCCACCCCGATCCGCACGCGCCGCCTGTTCTCACAGGCAAGTGCGGGCGCCAAGAAGTTCCTGGACCATACGCTGGTAAACACCGCCGGCCCAACCGATTCCGAAGGCTCAAAGGACCCCGAGACTCCTGAGACCCCGACGAACCCGGACAAGCCCAAGTCCGACAACGGAGCTAAGACCGACACCAAGGTCAAGACTACGACCACAGCGAAGAACCTCGCAAACACCGGCGACCAAACATTCGCCCTAGTCGCCACCGCAGCAGCAGCGGGAGCAACGCTCGTAGTGATAGCCCTCATCATGCTGATCAAGCGCCGCAAGACCCACTAGTAGCCAGTCGAACATATCGACAACCCAAAAACCCGGGTAGCCAAAAAACAGGCCACCCGGGTTTTCTGTTGAGTGGAGACTCCGCAAGCGGAAACTGCATCCCACAATTAGCGCCCAGACCGGGACGCACTTTCCCAACGAGCCTCAACCGGAAAATACATCCCGGAATCCAGCTGAATAGTGGGACACACTTTCCCAATCAGGTCCCAAGCGGAAACTGCATCCCGTTCCGGACGTGAATTCTGGGACACGGTTTCCGGATGCAAAAAAGCCACATGACGTGGCCTTCAACTTATATATGTTGCGGATACCCCTATGACAAGCCGCGCTCCAACAACAGGGCGTCTGTCCGGGCGGAGGCATATAGGGTTCATCGCGAGTTCCGCACGCAAAGGAGGCCACTTAATGTGGCCTCCGTCTTGCGCAGGACTGTCCGAGCAGGGAACCTTATATGCCTCCGCCCGGACAGACGTTTCAGTTATGAACTCGCAGCTAGTCGCTACTTGATCTTGGTCGTACCCGGCGCCAGGTTGGGGTCGGTCTCGTTGGCCTCGGTCTGGAAGTGCTCCGTATAGACGTTCTTGCCGTCGCGGAACATCTCGTAGTACTGCATCTTGGCGTAATTTTCGCGCGCCTTGGTGGCGGCAGCGGCAGCGGCGTCGTCACCGGTGACGTTGGAGGAGAGCGCCCAACGCAGGCTGGCGTCCTCGTAGCCCACGGAGTTGATAGCGGGCAGCGACTCGCGCAGCGTCACGTGCGCTTTCTGGTAGTCGGTCAGCGGCGCGCCGATTAGCTGCATGAGCTGGGTGGACAGGTAGTTGGTGGACAGGTCGTCGACCTCGCTCGTCTGGTCGCAGCCGGCAACGTCGTAGTTGGCCCAGATGATGTAGTCGGTCTGCCACAGACGTTCCTGGTGCGTGGCATCGTCTTCGCCGGTAAACCACTTGTCATTGAACTTGGACGGGAAGAACGGCTGGTGGTCGCCCCAGAACACCACGACCACCTTACGGTCGAGCTTGCTCAGGGCGTTGAGGAAGTAGCGAAGCGCCTGGTCGGATTGCTCGATGCACGAGACATACTCGTCGACATCGGACAGCGTGCCGTCCTCGACGGTCTTGGTGTCCAGGTCGGTCGTGTCGATGTTCAGGTGCATTTGCTTGTCGACCGGCAGCAGGCCCGTGTCGTAGCCCGAGTGGTTCTGCATGGTCACGTCGAAGATAAACTGCGGATCGGCGTTCTGGTCGAGCAGCTCAAGAATCTTGTCGTAGGTCGCCTGGTCGGTCACCATGCCGCGCAGGGTGTCGGCTCCCTGGAAGTCGTTGATGGACAGGAACTGGTCAAAGCCAAAGTCCTTGTAGACGTTCTCGCGGTTCCAGTTGGTCGCGTGGTTGGGGTGCATGGCCGTGGTGGAATATCCGAGCGACTTGAACTGCTCTGCCAGGTTCCCGGTCGTCTCCATGTTGTAGATGGTGTAGGGGTACACGCCCGAGCCCAGGTTGGCCATGGAGTTGCCGGTCATAAACTCAAACTCGGTGTTGGCGGTACCGCCGCCGTAGGCGCTCACATAGAGCTTGCCGCGGCTGAGGCAGTTGGACAGGCTCTTAAAGTACTGCGGACCCTCGTAGCCGGCGCGCATGTTCTGGTAGATGGATAGGTCCGAGAAGGTCTCGTTCATGATGGCGATGACCGTGGGCTTCTCGCTGTCGAACTGCTCCTTTGCGGCGGCGCGCTCGTCGCTCTTGGCCGCGTCGGACTTGTCGTAGGCCTTGGCGTACTTTTTGAGCGTGGCCTTGGCATCGTCGACGGAGTAGTCGGCGGGTTTGGGCGGCTTGATGGACTGCGCCGCACTAATAAAGGCAGGCAGGTAGCCCTCGCGCCAGTAGCTCTCGAGCGGGCGCCAGGTGTAGACGGTGATGCCGAGGGTGTTGTAGTAGTCGATGAGCGTGACATGCGCGGTTGCGCCGCCCAGGCACAGCACTGCCACGAGCAGGTTGGTGAGCAGCATGCGCTTGGCGTTGGCGGCACCCTTCTGACGGTGCGGTGCCACCAGGCCGGCGTACTCGCACAGCAGCATGGCGATGGCGGTAAAGCCCATGGACAGCACACAGAACAGCGAGATGGAGAAGGTGTAGCCGGTGCCGGCGACCGCGGCGGCGGTGGAGATGGCCGAAAGGTCGCCCGGCTGGATGGGCATGGATTTAAACGTGATGACGAAGAACTCGGCAATGCCCAGGACAAAGAGGGCAAAGGCCAGGACCGCGGGAGCTGCGCCGTGGCGCTGGAACAGGAAGAACAGGCCGACCATGAGCGTGGTGATGATGGCCCACTCGAGCAGGATGCACAGGGGGTAGACCCAGGTAAAGTCGTGGTTGGACGAGACTTCCATTCCCAGCAGCGCAAAGACGCCGGCGAGCAGCAGGCACAGCACGGCGGCGACGAGCGGCTTGCCCACAAAGGCGCCGCGCAGACGGGCGAGCTTGCCGGTGGGGGCGGGGGCGTCGGGCCTGGCGAACGCAAAGACGCGCGGGGCGATGCGGTCGCGGGCGATGCTGGCCCAAGCGCAGCCGGTGAGGATGGCGTTGGTCAGGATGAGCATCACAAAGGCGAGCGGTTCGTTTTGGGCGACGAGGCCAATGGCGCCCCAAATAGTCAAAAAGACCTGGAACAGGCCGAAGACGACGCTCCACCCAAGAGCGCTTTTGGCAACGGTGCCCGACTGAGCGCGAATGGCCTTGGCCTCGCGCAAGACAAGGTAGACGGTCGCCGCAAGACCGACGAGCGAGATGGCGGCAGCGAACATGCTGAGACTCCTCACAAACTAAAACCTACGAAAGCGGGGGTTTACCCGATTGTTACCAAAATATGCGCTGCAATTGGTGGCTGCGCACAACAACCAGCCATATTAACGCGCACGTGTGGCGGTGTGGCGCAATGTAGTGGCGACCTGCGCGATAATGGACGGGAATTACACGGAAACGTAAAGGCTTCTTAAAGAATTAGCGAGGATAGAGCTATGGGCGAGCAGGTTTGTATGACGGGCGCCGAGTACTGCGGCGGAGCTGTGGGCGTGGACGCGGGCGGCTATCCGGTCGAGACTACGGGCAATGCGGTGCTGGACACGTTGGAGCACCGTTCCTCCACGCGTGCCTTCGCGCGTGATGACGACGACCGTCCCGTGGCGGTGACCGACGAGCAGCGTGCGGCGATTTTGCATGCGGCGAGTCGCGCGCCGTCGGCGGGCGCCATGATGATGTATTCCATCGTGAGCATTCGCGAGCAGGCTACGCTGGACCGTCTGGCTGACCTGTGCGACCACCAGCCCATGATCGCCAAGGCGCCCTGGGCACTTATATTTGTGGTCGACTATGCCAAGTGGATCGATCTGTTTGAGCACGTGGGCTGCTTTGAGCCCGAGTTTGTAGAGCGTACGGGCAAGGCGCCCCGCCGCGCGCCGGGTCTGGGCGACTTTGCCATCGCGGCGCAGGATGCCGTGATCGCCGCGCAAAACGCCGTGGTTGCCGCCGAGGCCCTGGGGCTGGGGAGCTGCTATATCGGTGATATCGTCGAGAACGCTGAGGAAGTTGCCGCGCTGCTCGATCTGCCGCCCTATACCATGCCGCTGTCGATGCTCATCATCGGCACGCCCCGTAAGGAGCGCCCGGCAATCGCGCACCCCGTGGTGAACCTGGTGCACGAGGAGCGCTACTGCCGTGCGGATGCCGCGACTATGGATGCGCAGGTGGCCGAGATGGATGCGATGTTTCGCCCGCACGCCCGCGAGGTGGGGGAGCGCGTCGTGGATATCTACACCCGCAAGCACACGAGCCCCTTTATGGCTGAGATGAGCCGCTCCATGGAGTGGTGGTTCAAAAACTGGCTCGGAAAATGACGAATGTGACAAGGGGATAGTCCCTTTGCCGCATTCCATATCGCCGCGGTAGCCTAAAGACTGTATAAATCTTTATCTAGCTGGGAAAACAGTGCATTAAAACATGGGCCGATTACCTATAATCCCTTCGAACATTAAAGTTGGGAGGAAACCGGCTTATGGAACAAAAGGCCAAGGAGGCAGCCTCGCACGCTGCGATTCCTGTGAGCATCTCGGCGATGCTCGTCACGCTGGGCGTGGTGTACGGCGATATCGGCACCAGCCCCATGTATGTAACCAAGGCGCTCGTTGCCGGCAACGGCGGCATCGGAAGCGTCACGGAGGAGTTCGTGCTCGGCGCGCTCTCCCTTGTCGTGTGGACGGTCACGTTGCTGACCACCATCAAGTATGTGCTCATCTCGCTGCGCGCCGATAACCATGGTGAGGGCGGCATCTTTGCCCTGTACAGCCTGGTCAAGCGCTGCGGCAAGTGGCTTATCATCCCCGCCATGCTGGGTGGCGCCGCGCTGCTCGCCGACGGCATCCTGACGCCGGCCGTTACCGTTACCACGGCCATCGAGGGCCTGCGCACCATCCCGGCGGTCCATGCCGTGCTGGGCGATGACCAGGGTCGCGTCGTCGCCATTACGCTCGCCATCATCATCGTGCTCTTCTTGGTGCAGCGCATCGGTACGGCCAAGATCGGTCACGCCTTTGGCCCCATCATGACGCTGTGGTTCCTGTTCTTGGGCGGTACGGGTCTGTTCTTTGTCCTCCAGCACCCCGCCGTGCTGCTGTGCCTCAACCCGGTGCGCGGCATCGCCTTTTTGCTGAGCCCCAACAACCATGCGGGCATCATGATTCTGGGCAGCTGCTTCCTCGCCACCACCGGTGCCGAGGCGCTCTACTCCGACATGGGCCACGTCGGCCGCGGCAACATCTACGCTACCTGGCCGTTTGTTAAGTGCTGCCTGCTGCTTTCCTATATGGGCCAGGGCGCTTGGCTTATGAACAACGCTGCCAACCCCGAGCTCATGGGCATTGCCGACCTCAACCCGTTCTACCAGATGCTCGCCCCGGGCCTGCGTCCGTTTGCCGTCGGCCTTTCCACCGTCGCGGCCATCATCGCCTCGCAGGCGCTCATCACCGGCGCATTCTCGCTGGTGTCCGAGGCCAGCCGTCTGGACCTCATGCCGCACATGCAGGTCTTCTACCCTGCCGAGACCAAAGGCCAGCTCTACATCCCCATGGTCAACAACGTCATGCTTGTGGGCTGCGTCATCGTGGTGCTGCTGTTCCAGAACTCGGCGCACATGGAAGCCGCCTACGGCCTGGCCATTACGCTGACTATGATGTGCACCACGCTGCTGCTCTTCTTCTACCTGCACGAGGAGCGCAAGCTCAAGGTTGCTCCGTGGATCTTCGCGGCTTTCTTCCTTTTGCTCGAAGGCTTCTTCTTCGTGAGCTCGCTCACCAAGTTCTTCCACGGCGGCTACTTCACCATCCTCATGGCCGCGCTCATCATGGGCATTATGGTGTGCTGGTACAACGGCACGGCGGTCGAGCAGCGCCAGTTTACGCTACTGCCGCTGCGCAGCTACCTGCCGCAGCTCAAGCGCCTGCGTGACGACGACCGTTACGAGCGCATGAGCGACAACGTCGTGTACCTGACCAAGGACACCCATACCGACTACATCGACCGCGATATCGTCTACTCGATCTTGGACAAGCATCCCAAGCGCGCCCGCGCCTGGTGGTTTGTAAATGTCGAGACTATGGACGAACCGCACACCTTTGCCTATTCGGTCGAGACGTTCGGCACCGACTACGTGTTCCGCGTGCATCTGTACCTGGGCTACAAGATCAATCAGCGCGTCAATGCCTACCTGCGTCAGGTTGTTCAGGACCTGGCTGCCACCGGCGAGCTGCCGCCGCAGACGCATGACTACTCGGTCTACAAGGATCCGGGTAACATCGGCACGTTCAAGTTTGTCCTGATCCGTAAGCTTCTGGCGCCCGAAAGCGATGTGGAGCCCAGCGAGCGTACGGCCATCACGCTCAAGTACATCATCCGCCGCGCCGCCGGCACGCCCGCGCGTTGGTACGGCCTGGAGAACTCCAACGTGAGCTTTGAGTACGTGCCGCTGTTCACCAAGTTCAAGGCCGTGAACAAGATGCAGCGCCTGGCCCCCAATGAGCGGCCGTAGTCGACGCTCGAGGTTTGTCTGCGAACGGGCGGGTTTGTATTGACGGGGATTGAGTCCTGGGAGGAAACCATGGATGCAAAGGTGCTTGACGGTTGCGATCTTGCGACCGAGCTGGTGCGTGAGGTACGCGCCGATGCTGCCGAAGATCGGTTCTTTACGAATCGGGCCAACATGGACATGGCCGACCGCGTGTTTTCGATCGTGGTGACGGTGTTTGCCGTGGCGTGCGTTTGCGCGCTGCTCGCGCACGTGCTGTTTGTCTAACGATCGCAGGCTGCAAAGGCTATACACTTGGAACCACCACAAGGGGAAACCACCACAAAGGTGCCTGTCCCCTTTGTGGTGGTTTTTGTTTTTGAGAGAGGGGCGGGACGCTGATGGACGTCCGTACGGACGGCGATATTGCCGATAGCTTTTGGTGGCGGCGCACAACGCTGACGCGCCGCACTCCTCTGTATGACGCCTGCGTATCGGTGGGGCTGCTGGTCGCGGCGACGATTGTGGGCGCGCTGCTCGACCATCCGGGTCTCGCGCCGAGCATCATGATCGTCTATGTGTTTGCCGTTCAGCTGTGCGCATTCTTTACCTGGAGTCGCCTGTATTGCTTGCTGAGCTCGGCTGCCGCCGTGGCGCTCTACAACTTCTTGTTTGTCGACCCGCGCTGCTCGCTGTCGCTTATCGACCGCGTCTATCCCGGCATGTTCTTCATCATGTTCGTGGTCTCGCTTGTGTCGAGCTCGATTGCCTTGGCCCTGCGCCGCGCCTTGGCGCAGGCCGCTGCCAGCGACCGCCGCACGCATATGGTGCTCGAGACCAACCGCATGTTGCAGCGCTGCGCCGATCAGCATCAGATCGTTCACGCCATGGCAACGCAGCTGGCGCGTCTTTCGGGCTGTTCGGTCGTGTGGTACAGCGCCGACGACGAGGGTGATGACCTGCTGCCGCGTGCGACGTACACAGCCGTGGGCGATGCCGCGCCGGTGCACGAGCTGGCGCCGCAGATGCCGCCGCGGCTCTCGGCGTCCGCCTATGTGGGAACGCCGCTCGACGCCACGTTTGGCGGCTCGGCGTTTTATGGCATCTACCTGACGGTTCGCACGGGCGACGGCTTCGTGCGCTCGGGCGACCCCGCCTCGGTGGTGGGCGTGCTGGCTATCGTTGCCGAGCCCGACGTGCTGACGCATGAGGAACGGACGCTTGCCGATGCCATCGTGAGCGAAGGCGAGCTGGCGCTCGATCGCGCCCGCGCCATGGAGGCCCGCGAGGAGGCGGCGGTACTCGCCAAAAACGAACAGCTGCGCGCCAACCTGCTGCGCTCCATCTCGCACGATCTGCGCACGCCGCTCACCAGCATTTCGGGTAATGCCGACGTGCTGCTCGACCAGGGCTCGACCGGCACCGCCGTGCTCGATGCCCAGACGCGCCGCGGCCTGCTTCTATCCATTCGCTCGGATGCGCTGTGGCTCAACGCCACTGTCGAGAATCTGCTTGCCATCACCAAGCTCGAGGGCGGTGGCATGCATCTGTCGACTACGCTCGAGCTTATGGACGATATCGTCGAGGAGGCGCTGCGCCACGTGAACCCTGCCGTGCGCGAGCACGACCTTAAGGTGGTGGCGTGCGATGAGCCGGCGCTCGTTAACGTCGACGCGCGCCTGATGGTGCAGCTGGTGGTCAATCTGGTGAACAACGCCATCACCTATACGCCCGCAGGCTCGCATATCGTGATTTCGATTGGCGTCGACGATGGACGCGTGGCGTGCTCGGTGGCCGATGACGGCCCGGGCATTGCGCCCGAGGACCGCGAGCGAATCTTTGAGTCGTTCTACACCGCCAACCACGGTCTTGCCGACAGCCATCGCAGCGTAGGCCTGGGTCTTTCGCTCTGCCGCTCCATTGCGCTGGCGCATGGCGGTAGCATAGAGGTTGCCGCGGCGGACCCGCACGGCTCGGTCTTTACGATTGGGCTTCCCGTCGCCGATGTTTCGTTTGATAAGGAGTAGCGCTGTGCCGAACTCTGCCGTAAAACCGCTCATCTTGGTCGTTGAGGACGACCCCGCCGTTCGCAATCTTATTGTTGCCGCGCTCGAGGCGCACGGCTTGCGTCATATGGCCGTGGAGACCGCCCATGCCGCCATCGCCGCTGCCTCATCGCAGGCACCGAGCATTGTGCTGCTCGATTTGGGCCTGCCCGATATGGACGGCGTCAAGGTGGTGGAGTCGGTGCGCGCATGGTCGGGCATGCCAATCATCGTGGTCTCGGCGCGCAGCGAGGATGCGGACAAGATCCGCGCACTCGATGCCGGCGCCGACGACTACCTGACCAAGCCGTTTTCGGTCGAGGAGCTGCTCGCGCGCATTCGCACGACGCTCAGGCGTCTTTCGTATGCGCAGACGGGCGGCGTTGTCTCTGAGGGTTCGTTTGATACCGGTGAGCTGCATATCGATTTTGATGCCGGCATCGCCACGATGGATGGCGAGGAACTGCATTTGACGCCGATCGAGTACAAGCTCCTGTGCCTGCTGGCGCATAACGCCGACAAGGTGCTCACGCACCAGTCTATCTTGCACGAGATTTGGGGCACGGCAACTAAGAGCGACTTGGCGAGCCTGCGTGTCTTTATGGGCACGCTGCGCAAAAAGATCGAGTCCGACCCCGCGCACCCGCGCTATATCCAAACGCACGTGGGTATCGGCTACCGCCTGGTCACCCAAGGCTAGATCGTCAACCACCATCCCAATATGAGTTGCGGTGAAATAGTTCCTGTTTGGGCCTTTACCAGGCTTTTTAGGAACTATTCCACCGCAACTTTGTTATTTGCCCTTGGGCTTGCTGGCGTAGAACTTCTTCTTTTTGAGCTTGCCGGCAGGAGAGGGTTTGCCGGCAAAGTTCGACTTGCCGTTGCCGGCCTGCGCGTGCGCGGGTACTGCCGCACGGGGCTTGCGGACCTCGGGGTTGCGCAGTTCCTCGACGCGCTCGGCAATTTCCTCGGCGCTAAAGCCGACCTCTGCCATGGCATCCTCGATGGGCAGGCGGCGCACGATATAGCAATGGTGCACCTTCTGGTTGCGCGCGAAATCCTCGGGGATGGTCTGTGCCGTAATGTCCTGTAGCACCACGCCCGCGCGTGCGAGCTTGCGCGTCTCGGGGCGGAAGCCGCGCAGGTTGCAGCTAAAGATGGCATGTCCGCCCTGTGCGAGCAGGCGAGACACGCCGGCCAAAAGCTCAACATGGTCGCGTTGGACATCCCAAGTGCGGCGGCCCATCTTGGACGAGTTCGAGAACGTGGGCGGGTCGACAAAGATCAGGTCCCAGCGGTTGCGCGTCTGGCGCTGGTCACGAATCCAGGCAAGCACGTCGTCGCGCACAAAGTGATGCTGCGGCCCCACAAAGCCGTTCTGACGCATATTGCGTTCGGCCCAGTCCAGGTAGGTGTTCGAGAGGTCGACCGTCACAGTCTCCTCGACGCCTCCGTCTGCCGCATAGCAGGTGGCGGTGCCGGTGTAGGCAAACAGGTTGAGGAAACGACGCGCCTGTTTGGCGTGCTCGCGCACTAGGTTGCGGGTGACGCGGTGATCCAAGAAGATGCCGACGTCCAGGTAGTCGTCAAAGTTGACGGCAAAGGTAAGGCCGCCCTCTTCGATAAGCGGCAGACGACGGCGTGCGATATTGGCTCGCTCGCCTGATGCGCCCTTACCGGCGCCCTGCTTGCCGTACTGCGAGCCGCCGCGCGAACGCATGCGGGCCTTGGCGTGCACGTGTTCGGCGGGAACATCTAGGATGCGCGGCGCGATGGCCAAGATGTCGAGCATGCGGGCCTGGGCTAGCGCGGGATCGATGGTCTTAGGCGCGGCGTATTCGGCGATGACGAGCCAGCGGCCCGGCGTCTGCGGGCAGCCCTCGTACAGGTCAATGGCGGCGGAGTAGTCGGGCAGGTCGGCATCGTAGACGCGGTAGCAGCTCACGCTCTCGCGCTTGGCCCACTTGCGGCGCAGACGGGCATTCTTGCGCAGGCGGTTGGCGAACTGCTCCGACTCCGGGATGAGCACGGGCAGTGGCTTGCCGTCGCCCAGGTCGAGTGTGGCGGCAGGCTCGGGCATGGGGGTGCCGGCGGCGTTGTCGTTGACTTCGTCGGCACCCGTGACCTCGGCCTCGGCGTCCGCACTGGTCGCGGATTCAAATGCTGCGGCGGCGTAGTCGAGCGAAGGCCAGACTTCGACGGTCGCCTCCTCGTTATTGGGCATGACGGCGATCGAGCGCTCGGGCTCGGCGTGGAGCGCGCGGGCCAGCAATCCGTCGCGGGTGAGCGCGGCGACCGGCGCCGCGGCAAGCTCGGGCGCGCGGCGCAGCTCACCGACCAGCGTCATGGCGTCGTGCATGAGCGAAAGCGGCGTCTCGGTCGTATCCGCGACCACAGCGGCACCGGCGACGGCGCCCGCGTGGTCCAGTACGGTGGCAGATTTGGCAGCGCAAAAATCGACAAAGCGCTTGTAACCGGCGCACTTGACCATGCGCTCGGCGGTCTTGCGGGCGGCGGGGTCGATGTCTACGGCCACGATGCGCGCCTGCCGCTCGTGCGCTGCCGCCTCGCGCTCGCGCGCCTCGGCAAGCAGCTGCTCCCACAGGGCGGCATCATGCAGCTGCCAGCCCTCAAAGCCCCAGTGCTCGCGGGCGGCGCCCGGAGCGCGTTCGGTTAGGATATTCACGGCCTCCAGCAGCAGACCGCCGCCGGCGCACGAGGCGTCGACCAGCGTGGGCAGAGCCTCGTTCTCGTAATCGTCGGCCGTTAGCTCGCGCTCGCACAGTGCAGTCCAGCCGACCTGCGCCAGCACCAGGGCGGCGTAGTCGGGGCGCAGCACGTGTGCGCCTTCGCCGGCGCGGGTCGCGGCGGGCGGCAGGCGCTTGAACAGCGGGTCGCCCGAAAGGTCCAAGCTGATGCTCGCGCGGCGCTGACGCAGCGAAAGCAGCAGGTGAACGTCGGGATCGGCGGCATCCACATCGGCGCGACGGCCCGTGGTCTCGGCCAGACGGTCGCACAGCGCGTCCTTGGCACGCAGGGCCGAGAAGCGCGTGTTGCGCAACTGCTCGGTCACGCCGCGGGCGGTGATGGCGATGGTGGCGCCGGGGCGGACGATGCTCTCCCAGGCGATGTCGTAAACGCTATCGTACAGTTCATCGGCATCCTGTGCCTCAAAGCGTCCGAGTACCACGAACACGCGGCTCGCCAGGCGCGACCATAGACAGGCGCGGTAGCCTTCTTCGAGCTCGCCCTCAAACGTGGCGCGGCCCTTCAGGCGGCGGACATGCGATAGCCCGAGGTGTTTAAGCTCATCGGCGAGTGCGGACTCAAAGCCCTCGGGGCAGCTTGCGTAAAATTCCATGGGTGACCTCTCTGGTTGCGTCGCTCCATTATATGATGGATGCTTCATTTGCCCTTATCCTCGAAAGGAACCCATATGATTGATGCGTGCCCCGATTCCGCTGTGCTCTTTTTTGACGTGGACGGCACGCTAACGTCGTTCGATCCGGACAACATGACCGACAAGGACTTCAATGCAATCCATCCGTCGAAGGCTGTTGTCGATGCATTTGGCCGCCTGCGCAATGCGGGTCACCAGGCATTTATCTGCACGGGTCGTCCCTTGTGGCTGATTGCCGATGGCCTGCGTGCTTTGGAGCCTGCGGGTGTCGTTGCCATGGCGGGAGCCACGCTCGAGGTCGAGGGCCGCGTGGTACACGAGGACTGCTTTGACGAGGACGTTGTCGAGGAGCTTGCACGCCGTATGGCCGCGGCAGGGATTGAGGCCTTTTTCGAGACCAACGTTGCTACTTTTGCCCTGGAACCCGCGGGTGTTGAGCAGTCGTCTCTGATCGGCACTTCTGTGGTGCACAGCGCCGAGGAAATGCGCGTCGACGGCAGTCTGCGCGTGGGCAAGGTATGCCTCAATGTGCCCAGTTTGGCTCGCGTAGCCAACGATGACGGCTTTATCGAGCGCTATTTTGAGGCCTGCAACACCGGTGGCCAGAATCGCGAGCTGAGCCCCAAGGGCATCAACAAGGGCGTGGGCGTGGCGCGAGCGCTGACGTATCTGGGCCGCGAGGGAAATGCGCGCACCTTTGGCTTTGGCGATTCGGGCAACGACCTGGGCATGCTCGCTGCCGTCGAGACGGCTGTCGCCATGGGCAACGCCATGCCCGAGGTCAAGGCGCTCGCCGACTACGTGACCGACGATGTCGCACACGACGGCACCGTCACCGCCATGCAGCATTTCGGCCTCATCTAATGAATCCCGCGTTCTGACGTTTGCTCAAACTGCGACTCTTTGCTTTTGCATGCTCAATCGATTTATCAATCCAAACACTGAGGTGTTTATACCGTTCGCCGAGAAGATAAAAACCCGCAGTTCACGCCTTGATAAACATAGGTAAAGTGTTTAGCAGTTTATCGGCCGTATGCTAACGAAAGGAATCAGGCAGATGGCAATCAAGGTGTTCGCTGACGGTGCAAACCTCGAGGGCATGCTCGACATGTACGAGAACGGCAACGTTCAGGGTTTCACGACCAACCCGTCCCTTATGAAGAAGGGCGGCGTGACGGATTACCGCGCGTTTGCCAAGGAGGTCCTGGCCCACATCACCGATGTGTCCGTCTCGTTTGAGGTCTTTGCCGACGACGTCGAGACCATGGAGGTCGAGGCTCGCGAGATTGCTACCTGGGCCGAGAACGTCTACGTCAAGATTCCGTGCGTGACCACCAAGGGCGAGTCCACCGCCGAGCTGGTCCGCAAGCTTTCGGCCGACGGCATCAAGGTCAACGTCACCACCATCTTTACGCCCGAGCAGGTCGATGAGATGGTCGAGGCCGTTGACGCCGAGACGCCGTCCATCATCTCGCTTTTTGCCGGCCGCATTGCCGATGCCGGCGTCGATCCCATTCCGTTTGTGACGGAGTCGGTCAAGAAGGCCGCCGCAAAGCCCAACTGCGAGGTCCTGTGGGCGTCCACGCGCGAGCTCATCAACATCTACCAGGCCGAAGCCTGCGGTTGCCAGATCATCACGGTGCCCAACAGCATCCTGGCCAAGCGCAAGAACATCGGTCGCGACCCGTACGAGGTCTCGCTCGACACCGTGCGCGGCTTTGCCAAAGATATCGCCTCGCTCGGCTTCCATATCCTGCCGTAACGCGAACACTGGCTGCACCGCGGGTTGTTCGCCCCGGCCTTTCCTTTTCCTATCGCTCACGCGCTTTGCGAGGGTCGCGCTAGGCAAAGGAAAGGCCGGGGCTGCCGACACGAGCTTGCCGGTAGGTTGGTAATCGGCTTCCATATCCTGCCGTGGACAAAGGTACCCCCGCCTGCGCCGTGCAAAATTGAGAGTATTCAGCAAGGTAAAGGCTTTTACCAGCTAGATAAAGCACGGAACAGCCCCCGTTTTGGCTCTGACGACGCTAAAACGGGGGCTGTTTTTGACTTTATTGCCTCTGAGGGGCGTTCGGAGCGGCAGAAATTGCAGAATACTCGCGATTTTGCACATCGCTACAGGGGGTACCTTTGCTTTAGGCGGTTTACTTCCCCTGCACCATGGTGAGCGAGATCTTCTTGCGGTCGCGATCGACCTTTTCGACCCACACCTTGACCGTGTCACCGACGCGCACGATGTCGCTGGGGTGCTTGACAAAGCGGTTGGCCAGCTTAGAGATATGTACGAGGCCGTCCTGGTGCACTCCCACGTCGACGAAGGCGCCAAAGTCGACGACGTTGCGCACCGTGCCCTTGAGCTCCATGCCGGGTTCCAGGTCGTCGATGGAAAGTGCCGAGCGGCTAAAGACCACCTCGGGCGCGTCGTCGCGCGGGTCGCGGCCGGGCTTCTTGAGCTCGTTGACGATGTCGATGAGCGTGAGGGTGCCGCAGTTCAGGTCACTTGCCAGCGCCGAGATACTGCCCAGACGGCGCTCGATGTCGGGCACGCCGCCGCGGCTGAGCTCGCTGGCTTTAACGCCGGCGCGTTCCAGGACGGACGTGGCCACCTCGTAGCTCTCGGGGTGGACGCTCGTCGCGTCGAGCGGGTTCTTGCCGCCGCTGATGCGCAGGAAGCCCGCGGCGTTGAGGTATGCCTTGGGTCCTAGTTTGGGGACCTTCTTAAGCTGGCGGCGATCGGTAAAGGCACCGTTTTCCTCGCGGTAGGCCACGATGTTTTTGGCCACGCTCGGCGTGATGCCCGATACGTATCCCAGCAGGCTTGCGCTCGCGGTATTCACGTCGACGCCCACGTGGTTGACGACGTCCTCCACCACATAGCCCAGGGTGCGCGAAAGCTCGGCCTGGTCAAGGTCGTGCTGGTACTGGCCAACGCCGATGGACTGGGGCGGAATCTTAACGAGCTCTGCCAGCGGGTCCTGCAGACGGCGGCCCAGGCTCATAGCGCCACGTACGGTGACATCCAGGTCGGGATATTCCTGGCTGGCGAGCTCGGAAGCCGAGTACACCGATGCGCCGGCTTCGTTAACGATGGTGTAGCGAAGGCTGGGCGCCTGCTCGGCGATGAACTCCGAGACGACTTCCTCGGTCTCGCGGCTGGCGGTGCCGTTGCCGATGACGATGGTGTTGACGCTGTCCTTTTTGACGAGGCGGGCGAGCTCGCGCTTGGTGCCGGCGACGTCGTGGCGCGGCTTGGTGGGATAGACCACGCCGTGGTCGAGCAGCTTGCCGGTCTCGTCCATGACGGCGACCTTGCAGCCGGTGCGGTAGCCCGGATCGAGCGCGAGCACGCGGGCGCCGCGCACGGGGCGTGCCGAGAGCAGGCCCTCGAGATTCTTGGCAAAGACATTGATGGCCTCGGTCTGCGCACGGACGGTGAGTTTGGCGCGGGCCTCGCGCTCCAGCGAGGGGGCCATGAGGCGCTTGTAGCCGTCGGCGATGGCGGCGTCAAAGACGGGCGCGAAGACGCCCTGGCGTCGGGGCCAACGGCTGCCGAGGCGTGCCGTGGCGGCGGCGCCGTCGACGTTCACGCGCACGCGGAGCTTGCCCTCGCGCTCACCGCGGTCGATAGCCAGCACGCGGTGGTTGGGTATACGGCGCAGCGGCTCATCATAGCTGTAGTACGGCTCGTAGGGGGTCTTCTCGGTGGGGTCGGTGGCCTCGACGACGATGTCTGCGGTGTTTTGCGTAAAGGCGCGCAGGTCGGCGACGTTCTCGGGGTCTTCGGCCACCGTCTCGGCCACGATGTCCGCCGCGCCGGCGAGCGCCTTCTCGGGCGTGTCGAAGCCGGCTTCCTCGTTGACGTAGGCCGCGGCGGTGTAGAGCGCGCTGCCCTTGGCGGATGCCTGCATGATGATCATGTTGGCAAGCGGCTCCAGGCCGGCCTCGCGGGCCTTCTGCGCGCGGGTCATGCGCTTTTTGCGGTAGGGCTTGTAGAGGTCCTCGACGCGCTGGAGCTGCGTGGCCTCGCGAATCTGCTGCTCGAGTTCGGGCGTGAGTTTGCCCTGGGCGTCGATGAGCAGAATGACGTCCTCTTTTCGCTGTTCAAGATTGCGCAGGTAGGACAGGCGCTCGTCGAGTGCGCGCAGGGCGACGTCGTCCATGCCGCCCGTGGCTTCCTTGCGGTAGCGCGAGATAAAGGGAATGGTGTTGCCCTCGTCGATGAGCTTGACAGCCGCCTCGATGTTGGCGGCCTTAAGGTTGAGCTCGCGGGCGAGCTGGGCGATAAGATCCATGGGACTCCTTGCGTTTAAGGTGCGTTTGCAGCACAGAGCTACCAAGGATACCACCCGGTTCAAAAGACTGTTTCGTGGCGAACGAATCAAGCCGAGGTGCAAAAAGGCCCCGCCCCAGAAAAATCGTCGGCAAGGTAGCAAAATGCCCCGCGGGCAGGAGGCTGCTCGCGGGGTAAAGAAGAGGGGCTTATTTGTGGCGGACCGAGGGGCTCGCATGGGGTTTCTGCCGCGGCCGCTCTTAAGGCATTACAGCTCGACGAGCTGGCCGGTTTCGGCGGCCTCCTTGATAGCATTGAGAAGCGTGAGCGTCTTGACGTTATCGGCGGGGGTCACGACGGGCTCGACCTCGCGGCGGACAACCTTCACAAAGTGCTTGAGCTGCATCTTGTGCGGCAGTGCCGGGTCGACGGCCGGAATCTCCATCTGCAGCGGCTTGTGCCAGTTGGAGGCGCCGTCGTAGGAGAACTGGTGCAGGCGGGGCAGCGACAGGGCGCCCTTGGTGCCGCCGATAAAGTAGGCGTCGGCGTCGAAGGGGCGGTACTGCGGATCCTCGCGAGCGGTTGCCTCCCAGTTCCAGGGGCTGGCGGTGGCGTCGGAGATGGTCATGCTTGCGAGCGCGCCATCGGCAAAGCGGACGTTGACCACAGCGGAGTCCTCGGTCTCAAAACCGCGGGCGGCGCTGGACTGCATACCCTGGACGGCAACGGGCTCGCCCAGCAGATAGCGGAGCAGGTCGACGTCGTGCACCAGGTTGACCAGGATCGGGCCGGCACCCTTCTTGCGGCGCCACTCGACATCAAAGTACTCGTCATTCTTATAGATCATGTAGTGGAAGCTCGACACGGTGAGCTTGCCCAGTTCGCCGGACTCGATGATCTCCTTGGCCTTGTTGACGAAGGGGTTGTGGCGACGGTGCTGACCCACGAGTACGGGCACGCCGGCGGTCTCGGCCTCGGCGGCGAAGGCCTGGGCATCTTCCAGGTCGTTGGAGATCGGCTTTTCGACCAGCGGCACGATATTGCGCTTCACAGCCTCGCGGGCAACGCCCAGGTGCAGGTCGTTGGGGGTGGCGATAATGACGGCCTCGGGCTTGACCTCGTCCATCATCTGGGCGGGATCGGTGAAGAACGGCACGCCGGCGGCCTCGGCCGTGGCGCGGGCGCCCTCAAAGGCGTCGGCGATGGCGACGAGCTCGGCCTCGGGCTCCTCGGTGACAAAGCGGATGTGGTTGCGGCCCATGGCGCCGGCGCCGATAACGGCAATGCGGACGGGATTGAGCTCAGACATTTCGACTCCTTAATACTGGTGGCGGTGGAATGCGACAAAGGGGCTGTCCCTTTGTCTCATCGGTAAAACTAGGCGGACTTCTTCTTGCTGTCGGAGACCATCATGTAGAGGGTGAGCACGACGGCGATGGCGGCGATCACGATGGCGCCGTAGAAGGACTGCTGGTAGGCGGCGCTGCCGGCCTCGGCGTGGTACAGCACGGCGGTGATGGGCTGGCTGATCCAGGTGGAAGCGGCATAGCCCAAAAACATGATGCCGTAGTTGACGCCGATGTTGCTGGTGCCAAAGGCGCCACCGGTGAGCGGCGGGTAGATGACGAGCAGGGCGCCAAAGCTAAAGCCGAGCAGGGCGAGCGCCACAAAGAACATGCTCTGCGTAAAGCTCATCGACATGATGACGAGTGCGACGATGGTGACGACAAGGCTGATGAGCAGCGACTTATAGGCGCCGAGCTTGTCGATGATCTGGCCAAAGGACAGACGGCCGACCAGGTTGGCGCAGGTGTTGACGGAGACCACCACGCCGCCGAGGGCGACGGCCGCGGCGCTCGTGGGGTCGGCGAAGAGCTGGACGGCGGCGATGGAGGCAACCTTGCCCACGAGCAGGGTGCCCGCGGTGGCGGCAAAGGCGAAGGTGACGATGAGGACCCAGAAGCGCGGGGTCTTGACCATCTCGCCCGGGGTGAGGTCGCCGAAGGTGCCGGCGTGTGCGCCGCCCTTGGGGGCCTCGAAGCCCTCGGGCAGCCAACCGGCCTCGGGGGCCTTCAGGAACAGGGCGGAGGCGGCGATTGTCACAAAGAAAATGACGCCGAGTGCCTTGAGGGCGCCAAAGATGCCCAGGCTCGGGATGAGCAGCGAGGCGAGTACCGGGGACAGCACGGCGGGACCGGCGGTCGAAGCGGCCAGGGTGATGCCGGAGGCGAGACCCTTCTTGTCGATGAACCACTTTTGGCCGGTGGTGAGCGCCGGGTTGTAGCCCAGGCCGTTGCCGACGGCGGCGACGAGCGAGAACCACAGGTAGAACTGCCACGGTTCGGTGACGGTGCCGGACATGAACCAGCCCAGGCCGTAGCACACGGCGGCGGCGATCACGACGTTGCGCGGGCCGATCTTATCGGAGATGCGGCCGGCGAAGATGCCCGTCACGGCCATGATGGTCTGAAAGACCGGGAAGGCCCAGGTAAGAGCGCTGGACCACTCGGGGTAGACGGCGAGCAGGTTCTTGCTCACGACGGAATACAGCGCGATGGAGCTGATGAAGAACATGGTGACGCACGCGGCGGAAAGCACGACGGCGCGACCCTTGTTGGAGTTGCTGGAAGCCATTGGACTCTTTCTAATCGATACGGGGGAGGAGCGGGCGTATCCGCGGGTCCTCCCTGTTAGGTTGGTTTACTGGTCAGTCGGCTTGGCGACGCCGGACTCATCGGACCAGAGCTCGACACCCTTGTTCTTGAGGTAGTTGTCGGCATAGGCGCGACGGCCGCCGGGCTTGGCGGTGAGGTCGCCCATCATGTTGGAGAAGCCGCCGTCGACCTTGATAGCGTCGCCGGTGGTAAAGTCCGAGCGCTTGGACGCCAGGAACATGACGGCGTTGGCGATATCGCTGACCTCGCCGATGCGACGCGTGGCGATCAGGCGGCTGCGGCTCTTCTCGACCTCGGGGTCGGCGTAGAAGTTGGCCGACATCGGGGTCTTAACGAAGCAGGGCTCGACGCAGTTGGAACGCACGCCGTAGGGGCCCCACTCGGCAGCGAGCATCTTGGACATCATGTTGACGCCCGCTTTGGTGGAGCTGTACACGCCCGAGAACGTCTCGGGGGAGTGGCTGGCAACGGTCGAGATGTGCACCAGGCGACCCTGGCCGGCCTTGATCATCTCGCGACCAAAGCGCTGCGAGGTGATGAAGTAACCGGTGAGGTTGACGTTGAGCACCTGCTCCCAGTCGCTCAGCGGCAGGTCCTCCATGGCGGCGAAGCGCAGGATGCCGGCGGTGTTGACGAGGACGTCGACGCGGCCGAAGTCGGCTATGGTGGCGTCGACAGCAGCCTGAACCTCGGCCTCGTCGGTGGCGTTCATCTTGTAACCCTCGGCGTGGATGCCAAACTCGGCAGCGAGGTCGGCGGCAGCGGCCTTGACCTTCTCCTCGTCCAGGTCGAGCATGACGACGTTGGCGCCATTGCGGGCGAACTCGCGGCAGATCTCGGCGCCCATACCGCCGAGCGCGCCAGTCACGGCGCAGACATCGCCCTCGAGCTTAAGCCAGTTGCTCATAGGAACTTCCCTTCTTGTGCCTCCCGATGGGCCGCTCCCATTAATCGACCCACGTGGTTTTCGCTGGTTATCGTATGCTTTGCATTTGCGCAGGTGAATTGCATATTTGTTAGAATAGCGTTAACCGTAGGTTTACACCGTGCGATGCAGTTTTTCTCAATTGAGCGCGTGACCTGCGAAAACAACCCCCTGTGGCATCGTGTGGCCACAGACGCGAAAACGGGAGATTGACGTGTACGATCGACGACTTGAGGCCATATCGGCCGCCGCGGAGCTGGGAAGCTTCTCGCGTGCGGCGGCAAAATTGCGCGTGTCGACCCCGGCGCTCGTCAAGCAGGTGTCGGGCTTCGAGGCCGAGTTCGGCATCACGCTGTTCGAGCGCTCGCACTCGGGTGTCAAGGTGACGCCGGCCGGCGCCCTGCTGGTGGACGACGCGCGCTCGATCATGCGGCAGTCCGAGGACGCGCTGCGCCGTGCCAGACGCGCGGCGGGCGATGGCGGTGCCGTGCGTCTGGGCGTGTCGATGATGTGCCCGGGGCGCCAAACGCTGTCGATGTGGACGGGCGTACACGAGCTGGAGCCATCGTTGCGCTTCGAGATCGTGCCGGTGAGCGACCTCTACGACGAACGCGAATCCGCCATGCGCAGCTTGGGCCGCGAGGTCGATGTGGTGCAGTCGAGTTTTTCGACCCCGCGCTGGGGCGACGCCTGCCAAAAGCTCCGCATCGTTAACGTGCCGTTTTATATCGACCTGCCGCGCACGAGCCCGTTGGCGCGCAAGAATCGCATCACGGTTGCCGACCTGGAGGGCATGCGCCTGCGCGTGCTCCGTCACGGCAACGACGCAATGGACAGTCTGCGCATCGACCTTCTGGCCGACGGCGGCGTTGACGTGATCGACGTGGACAGCTTTGACTTTGCGCTCTTTAACGAGGCGGAGGAAAAGGGCGACGCGGTGCTCACCTGCGGAGCGTGGTCGGGGGTGCACCCAGCCTTTGTGGGCGTGCCGTTCCTGTGCGGCCGCGAGGTGCCGGTCTTTCTGCACTACCCGCTCGAGCCCACCCTCCAAGTCCAAAAATTCGTCAACGCCATGGCCCAGCTTCTCAACTAGCTCACCTGGGACGGGGTTCTTTTAGCTACTTTTGGCGTCCTACCTGCGCAATGCGAAAAATGCGAAAAATGACTGCAAATCGGTTACGCATGATTTTGCTTTTGCCCTGGGCTGGTTGTAGAATCAAAAAACATAAACGAACTACTTGTGCAGCTTGCGCGAAAGCTCCGGCTGCGGCTGGGGGGGGATGCGCCCGTGCAGGGTCCTTTCGGTCATATAGCGTCGATGCGCCGCACCTTTGTGATGTTGGCAGCGGTCTTATGCGCGTTCGTTATGGTCGGGGGGGGGGTTGCCCTCGCGTGCGTACGGTGACGACGGCAACCTTATAGCGAACCCAACCTTTACCAACCAAGCTTCTGGTTGGTCGACGACCTCTCCGAATAATAGAATCGGCGAGACGTTGAAGCTCGACCTCTCCACGAAGCTCCTCAACGGTCAAAGAAACCTCAAACAAGCTAACGGTAATCGCTTTGCGCTTGCGTGGAATCTTAGGCCACAGGATCAAAATCTTTATTTTGAACCTGGATCAACCTACACCACCTTTTCCACCCAGAGCGGCTCCACGTACGAGTGGGGCCTCAACCATCGCGCCGCAACCGAACACGACGTGCTGATGCTCACGATGGGTCCTCAACAGGAGGATCTGTCGGTTAACAACGCAGGCCAAGACCAGCTCATGCAGCTGCGGACTTGGCTTAAGGCGCAGGGCAAGATGCCCCAGGGAAATACCGTTGAGCAGTACACCGTTTACAGCGATCCCTTTGCCGCAAATGGCGGCTTTGCTGGTAGCAGCGCTGACGGATCCCACTTCTCGTTTGAACAGAGCGACGGCCGCATTGCGCTTTCGGTGTGGCTCGTAAGCTCTAACGGACAGGGTTGGTTCTCCTTTGGCACCAACAGCACGCATTATTATCGAGATCTTCCCGAGCAAGACGATGAGTTTGCCTATCAGGCAGTCTATACCGCAGCGTCCGAAAAGACGATGCTTGCGCTGACTTGCTACGATTCAAATCTTACGGGTGCGAACAAACAATACCGTGAGTGGTTTGGCAATCTGGTCAACGACGTTCACGTGGAAAAGCAGGGCACACGCGACATCTATAGTGATTTTGCCAAGGTGTATCAAGAAAATTCGTCCGAGACCATGACAACGCTCACAAACTATGCGTTCTCGACCTCGAATCTTAAGAACGAGAATACGAACATTGCTAACGGCAGTTTTGAAGACGATATACATCTGGGGAACCAGGGGCCCAGCAAGTTTACGTTGTGCTCGCCCCATTGGCGTACGACCGAGACAGACCATCGTATCGAGATCGTTGCCCAGAACGACTACTATATCGACCCAGCTGGGCATTCTGTTACGTTTACGCCCTCCGATGGTGACTATGCAGCCGAGCTCAACGCACACGAGGCGAGTTCGCTCTACCAATATGTGACGACCGAGCCGGGAAAACAGTACGAGTGGGGGCTCGACCACCGCGGCCGCTCGGGTCGAGACACCATGGCCCTTATCATCGGTCCGCGACAAGAAAACGAGCCGTACAAGGACAATCAAAAGGCGCTCGATCAGTACCAGCAAATTGTTCAATGGATTCAAATGAGCGTCGATAACTATGTCGGCTTGGATGTGGCCAATTTTTCCCAATCGGGCTGCAGCAAAAAGATCATCCTGTATTCAACCAAGTTTGACAAAGTGGGCGGATTTGCCAATGCGTCCAGCGGAAGCGCGTTCTCGTGGACGGCCGATGCGGAGCATACCGAAAAATGGTGCGTATGGATTATGGCGTCCGAAAACGACGCGTGGGCTTCCTACGGTTCCAACGCGCTCGAGCAGAACAAAAAGGTCGACTACGACTATACCTACACCATTCCGGATGGCCAAAACCAGAGCGTCTTTGCTTTTGTGGCCTACAACACGGCCAACGGGAGCAATTCGATCGGCAACTTCCTCGACAATATCTCGTTTAGAGAGTTCTATCGCATCGAGACGTACACGACGCCCAACGGAAGCGGAACGTATTTTTATAACGCCGATACCAAGACGGCGGACTTTACCTATGCCAAAAACTACGTAGGTAAACAGGAGAAGAACTCCTACTTTATGGTCGACGCCAAGCGCGGTGACGGGGCAGTCTTTATCGGTGCTTTTGTCAACGGCGAGTTCTATTCCGCGGGCGATGGGGCGCACTGGACCGATTTGGACGATGGCACCTATCGCTTTAAGGTTGACAAGGTCACAAAGCACTTCAAAGTGCACCTCGTGTTTTCCAAGGCAGGCGTTCAATACGATGTGAACGGCGGAAAAGCGTATCACTACGATACGTCCGATGAGTCCACGGGCGATTTCGTGCAGCTTTCTGGCGCTGGAGCGAGCTATACCTCCCATGCCGCCGAAGGACAAAACGACGGCTGGAAGTTTATGGGCTGGGAGTACGCGGGCTCGGGAAAAGCCGTTCGTTTCAGCGCGGAGCACACCGTGACCCATACGGCACCCGAGGGCACCACGGATTCCGGCACTCTTACCATTAGGGGCAAGAAGGTCAATCCGGATACCGGCGCTGCGGGCGATACGGTAACGGTCGATAACATCCCTGAGAGTCAGGGCGCGACATTTGTGGCGCAATGGAAGTATCGTCAGGCCTTTGTTGCCCAGCTTAAAAATGCCGATGGCACGTGGAGCAACGTAACGACGGGCGGCACGGTCAGCTCCAAGCTTAAGGGGGCAAAGGGCTCTATCGATGCCGGGGATGGCTCGGACAAGGACGCCGACGCGTACGATAAATCGGGCGTTGCCTACTTTGTGGATGACGGCACGTTTGTGGAGGCGGTGGCCGCTCCCAAGGAGGGCTATCACTTTGAGGGCTGGTATGACCTATCGAATCCAGACGCCCCGGAGCTGCTGTCGTCTTCACCCACCTATACGTACAACGTGAAGGACCGCCATACGGGATGCGTATACGCGCGATTCACCCCGCGCACCTACACACTCAAGGTTTCCAAGAGCGTTACGGGCAATATGGGCGACAAGCGTGCCTACTTTAAGATGACGGTGACCTTTACGGGTCTCAAGGCTGGTCAGACCTACGCCATCGAGTATTCGGATGCGTCTGACCAGGGCAGCCATGCGCTAGTGGCGCGACCGAATGATCAGGCCGAGACCGTGGAAAACAAGACGGCCTTTACGGCCGATGGCCAGGGCAGGGCGACCGTGCCGTTTGCCGTTAAGGACGGCCTGACCGTTTCGATTAAAACGCTGGATTACAACGCGACCTATACCGTGAGGGAAGACGATTACTCTTCGTTGGGCTATCACGCTAAGCTTACGGGTGCGAGCGGCACGCTCAACGGTCCGCGTGTGACCGTTGCCGTTGAAGCTAAGGCCACCAATTCCCGACAGGTCGCGGTGCCTACGGGTATCACGCGCAATCCCATCTATGCCCTGGCGATTTTGGCCGCCGGCGTGCTGCTGGCCACGGGCATGGTTGCGCTGCGTTTACATCGCGGCTCCAGGAGGGGCGGGCGCCTATGAGAAGGCATGGCGCCAGCAATGCTGGTGATGGGCCAGCCGCACGAGCGGCCCCGCAGGGAAGACCCCGGGGCTCGCGGTATTCGGCCGCGTCGAACGTGAGGTTGGGCGCCCATGCGGCGCCAGATCTGGGAGAAGCGGACGACCGGCGCGATATCGTGGGCTTTCTGGCGCGCCTGGTATTTTTTGTCGTGACGCTCTGGCTGCTCTTTGGCGTGGTCCTGGGCGTGGGTGCGGTCACGACCGGCGAGATGGCCCCGCGTATCTGTTCGGGTGACGTCATGCTCTACTGGAGGCTCAGCCAGGGCTTCAACGAGGGTGACGTGGTGGTATACACCGAGGATGGCGAAGAGCGCCTGGGCCGCGTGGTTGCCCGTCCCGGTGATGAGATCACGGTTACCGAGGCAGGCGAACTCATGGTTAACGGGGCTGTTGTGGTGGAAAGCGATATCTCTACGCCGACGCCGCGCTACGAGTCTGCTGTGGACTATCCCGTGCACCTGGCAGCGGATGAGTTCTTTGTACTAGCCGATCTGCGCGAGGGCGGGCACGACAGCCGCCTGTACGGGCCGATTGCCCGTTCGCAGATCAAGGGCAACGTGATCAGCGTGCTGCGCAGGTCGAACTTGTAGGCACGGAGCTTGGTTTTATTAAGGGCATATGCCCGAGAGGAAGGATACAACATGAAAACTGGAAAGAGGCGACTGGCGGCGTTTACAGTTGTGGCTGCCACGATGCTGCTGGCTTTGGTGGGAGTTGCTGCGCCGGCGTGGGCGGAGGAGGGCTCTGCTACTCCGCATCTGCCGGTAAATGACAACAAGGTCACAATCACCTCGACGCTTACCATGAATAAGAACGCCGTGGAGCCGAATGCGGAGTTCGGCTATTCGATTGCGCCGGCGGAGACGAGTGAGCTTGCGAGCACGAGTAACAACATGCCCGTTTCTGCTGGAGTGCCCGGTGGCGCCACGCTTCCGTCGTCTTCCGTTAATTTTTCTGCCCAAGGTCTTCATAGCCAAGATAATGCCGACGGCATTACTAAGACAATAACCGCTCCGTTGAACGTCAGCCTTGATACCTCAAAGTTTACGGCTCCGGGCATCTATCGATATAAGATTACGCAGACGCCGCCACCGTTGGATGGCCTCAACGTTACGTACAAGGAGCTCTTCCTCGATGTTTACGTAGAAAACGCAGAAAATGGCGGCTCGGGCTATGTTGTTAATGGTTGTACTCTTCTTAGCGACAAAGCAAGCTCGGGTAGGAAGGCTGCAGGCTTTGTGAACAAATATGCCACCCATAAGCTGACCATCACAAAGGTCGTCAAGGGCAACCAGGGTGACAAGAATAAGGACTTCCGGTTTAGTGTCAGCCTTAACGGCGCTGCCGGGGAAACCTATAAGTACGTCACTGTGAAAAAAGACGGTACTTCTACGCCCGAAGCTGTAGTCAAATCGGGATCTACGGTTTCGGTGAACCTTAGAGACGGCGACTCCGTCACCTTTTATGGTCTTTCATCGGAGGACACGTATGCCGTAACTGAGGACGACTACAAGACGAAGGAAGGTTATGAAACGTCGTACAAGATTGGGGAGACTGGCAACGAAACAAAGTCCAATATTCTTCTCGCGCAGGGTATCGGTACTTCTGACACCACGGTGACCTTTACCAACACCAAGGATGTTACCGTTCCGACCGATGTTATTCGGACGGTCGTTCCCTATGCGGCAATCGTCGCGTTTGCCGCCGTGATGGGCGTGGTCTTCTTCCGTCCTCGTCGTAACCGCCGTTAAAACAGCGAGGATTACAGCCGATGGAGCTTAAACGCATAGCTCGGCTGGCACGAGCCGGCGACCGCGTACTTACGTGGTTTGCCGGCTTTCTCGTGCTGCTCATGCTGCTGTACGGGGGCTATTCGCTGTGGGATACAAACAACGTTATGAACGGCGGGTTCATCAGCGATGAACTGCTGCACTACAAACCCACCGGGACCAACGATTGCGCACGCCTGCAGGATCTGATGGCCAAAAATCCAGACGTTGTCGGATGGGTTACCATCGATGGCACCAACATCGACTATCCCTTTGTTCAGGGAAAAGATAACCAGGAATACCTCAACAAAAACGTTTTGGGGGAATCCGCGGTCTCGGGAGCGGTGTTTTTGGATACGCGCAACAGCCGCACGATGACCGATTCCTACAATCTGCTCTATGCGCACCACATGGATAACGGTGCGATGTTTGGCGACATTGATCGGTTTTTAGACAGGGGCTTCTTTGGCCTGCATCGCACGGGCACGCTCTACACAAAGGACGGGGCGTTCCGCCTGCGCATCGTTGCCGTGTGCTCGTTTGCCGCGAGTGATGACATTATCTTTGGGCCGGGAAACCTGGACCAGGCCTCAATGCAGACTCTGCTCGCGCATATCTCGCAGACGGCGGTGCATGCGGACATGGACGGTGTTGGCCCCGATGCGCGCATCATCGCGCTTTCTACCTGCAGTGATAAAACAAATGGGCGCCGAGCGCTCCTAGCCGAAATCTTGTAGCTCATTTAGGATGGGGCTTTTCTAGCTACCTTTGCCGTCCTACCTGCGCAATGATTTTTCTGGGACGGAGATTTTTAGCTACTGCGTTCCGTTAGCTTGACCAGTCTTTTTGGGACGGGGCTAAATTAGCTGGTTTTGGATTAGGGATCAGTTGCGATTTGTTGATTCATCGATATTGGGATGGAGAACCAGCTAATTTAGCCCCGTCCCAAAAAGACTGGTCCTCCACCACCTCCCAAATCATCCTTACAAAACGAGGCCCTGGCCAACTGGACAGGGCCTCGCAAATTTTTATTCCGTTTTAAATGACGGGTTGATAGCGCGCAGGAGAGCACCCAGAGGGTGGGCGGGGTATTTCCTCCGCGCGCAGTTTCGCAGCGCAGCGAGAATGTTTGAGCACGGAGGAATTACCCCGCCCACCCTCGGGGCGCCCTCCGTCGGTAATCGGTCCTACTCCAGCTCAAACGCTCCGGTATAGAGCTGATAGTAGTATCCGCGCTTGGCGATCAGCTCGTCGTGGTTACCGCGCTCGATGATGCGGCCGTGATCCAGGCAGATGATCGCGTCGGAGTTGCGCACGGTGGACAGGCGGTGCGCGATGACAAACGTCGTGCGGCCCTCCATGAGCTTATCCATGCCCGCCTGCACGATAGCCTCGGTGCGGGTGTCGATGGAGCTGGTGGCCTCGTCCAGAATCATTGCCGGCGGATCGGCGACGGCGGCGCGCGCGATCGAGATCAGCTGGCGCTGGCCCTGCGACAGCTGTGCGCCGTTGCCGGTGAGCATCGTGTCGTAGCCGTCGGGCAGGCGGGTGATAAAGTCGTCCGCGCCGGCGAGCTTTGCCGCCGCGATGCACTCCTCGTCGGTGGCGTCCAGGTTGCCGTAGCGGATGTTGTCCATCACGGTGCCGGTGAACAGGTTCACGTCCTGTAGCACCACGCCCAGCGAGCGGCGCAGATCGGCCTTGCGAATCTTGTTGACGTTGATGCCGTCGTAGCGGATCTTGCCGTCGGCGATGTCATAGAAGCGGTTGATGAGGTTGGTGATGGTCGTCTTGCCGGCACCGGTGGCACCGACAAACGCGACCTTCTGGCCCGGCTTGGCAAACACGGACACGCCGTGCAGCACCTCATGGTCGGGTGTGTAGCCAAAGTCCACGTTGTCCATGACCAGGTCGCCGCGCAGCGGTACGTACTCGATCTCGCCGGTTGCGCGGTGCGGATGTTTCCACGCCCACATGCCGGTGTGGTGGTCGGCCTCCTCGAGCTGCCAGGTATCGGGGTTCACCTGCGCGTTGACGAGCGTCACGTAGCCTTCGTCGGTCTCGGGCTTCTCGTCGATGAGCTCAAAGATGCGGTCGGCGCCGGCGAGACCCATGACCACGGCGTTGATCTGCTGCGAGATCTGACCGATCTGTCCGCAGAACTGCTTGGTCATGTTGAGGAACGGCACCACGACGGCGATGGACAGTGCCATGCCCGAGATGCTCAGGTTGGGCACGCCCAGTGCCAGGAAAATGCCGCCGGCAAGGGCCACCAGCACGTAGAGCAGGTTGCCCAGGTTCATAAGGATGGGCATGAGGATGTTGGCGTACATGTTGGCCTTCTGCGAGACCTCGAAGAGCTTTTCGTTGCGCTCGTCAAAATCGGCCTCGGCGGCAGACTCGTGGCAGAATGCCTTGACGACCTTCTGGCCGTTCATGACTTCCTCGATATGGCCCTCGACCACGCCGAGCTCGGTCTGCTGCGCAATAAAGAAGCGCGCGGAGTTGGAGCCGAGCAGCTTGGTCATAAAGGTCATAAAGGCGACGCCGGCAATAATGACCAGGCACATCCACACGCTGTAGTACAGCATGATAAAGAACACCGTGACGATGACGATGACCGTCATGAGCAGGTTGGGCAGCGACTGGCTGATCATCTGGCGCAGCGTATCGATGTCGTTGGTGTAGTGGCTCATGATGTCGCCGCGTTGATGCGTGTCGAAGTAGCGGATCGGCAGGTCCTGCATGCGGTTGAACATCTTCTCGCGCAGCTTCTCCAGCGAGCCCTGCGTGACGATGGCCATGGCGCGGTTCCAGAAAAGCGAGGACAAGATGCCGACGCCGTAGATACAGGCGAGGGTTGTCACGAGCTGTGCGATCTTGGGCTGTGCGGCTTCCCAATCGCCCGACTGCCACGATTCGCTAATAATCTGCAGAGCGCTCTGAAGGAAGGTCGCGCCGATGGAGTTGATGATGGCGCAGAGCACCACGCCGGCGGCGACGAGGGGCAAAAGCACGGGGTAGAAGCCGAAGAGCGTCTTGATGAGGCGCGACATGGTGCCGCCCTTGCGGTTGAGCGCGCGCTCGGCGGTCGTTGCCTTACTCATGTGCCTCGCCTCCTTCCTGGGTCTGAGCTTGCGTTACGGATGCCTCGGTGTCGGCCTCGACGGCCCCTTCGCCTTCGGCAGACATCTTGTTTTGCGAGGTGAAGGTCTCGCGGTAGATCTCGCTCGTCTTGAGCAGCTCGTCATGGTTGCCGATTTGAGCGATACGGCCGCCCTCCATGACGATGATGCGGTCTGCGTCCTGCACGGAGCTGATGCGCTGGGCGATGATGAGCTTGGTCGTGTTGGGCAGATAGCTTGCCAACCCTGCGCGGATCTTGGCGTCGGTCTTGGTGTCGACGGCGCTGGTGGAGTCGTCCAGGATCAAGATCTTGGGGCGACGCAGCAGGGCACGCGCAATGCACAGGCGCTGCTTCTGACCGCCGGAAACATTGGAGCCGCCCTGCTCGATCCAGGTGTCGTAGCCCTTGGGGAAGCCGTCGACAAACTCATCGGCGCAGGCCAGATGTGCCGCCTCGCGGACTTCCTCGTCGGTGGCGTTCGGGTCGCCCCAGCGCAGGTTCTCGGCAATGGTGCCGCTAAACAGCACGTTTTTCTGTAGCACCATGGCCACTTGGTGGCGCAGCGCGTCCAGGTCGTAGTCGCGCACGTCCATGCCGCCCACGCGCACGGTGCCTTCGGTGGCGTCGTACAGGCGGGCGATGAGGTTTACGAGCGTGGACTTGGCCGAGCCGGTACCGCCGATGATGCCGATGGTCTCGCCGCTCTTAATGTGCAGGTCGATATCGTCGAGCGCCTGGCGCTTCGCATGCGCGGAATACTTAAAGCTCACGTGGTCAAAGTCGATGGAACCGTCGGCAACCTCGAGCACGGGCTCGGCGGGATCGGCGATCGTGGGCTCGGCGGCCAGTACCTCGGTGATGCGGTGCGCCGATTCGTCGGCCATGGTCACCATGACAAAGATCATCGACAGCTGCATCAAGCTCATAAGGATCTGGAAGCCATAGGTAAAGATCGAGGAGAGCTGGCCCACGTCGAACAGCGTGCCCTGGCTCGTGATAATGAGCTTGGAGCCCAGGTAGATGATGACGACAAACGCGCCGTTGACGCAGATGTTCATCATGGGGTTGTTAAAGGCGAGCAGCTTCTCGGCGCGGGTGAAGTCCATCTGGACGTCGCGTGCGGCGGTCGCGAACTTCTCCTTCTCAAAGTCTTCGCGCACGTAGCTCTTAACCACGCGCATGCCGGTGACGTTTTCCTCGACGGACTCGTTAAGGGCGTCGTACTTGTGGAACACGCGCGAGAAGATGGGGCGCACCTTAAAGATGATAAAGAACAGTCCAAAGCCCAGCAGCGGAATGATGACCAGGTAGACCATGGCAACGCTGCCGCCCATGATAAACGCCATGGTAAAGGCGAAGATCAATACCAGCGGCGCGCGCACGGCGATACGGATGATCATCATAAAGGCCTGCTGCACGTTGTTGATATCGGTGGTCAGGCGCGTGACGAGCGAGGAGCTCGAGAACTCATCGATGTTGGCAAAGCTGAACGTCTGGATCTTGTAGAACAGGTCGTGACGCAGGTTCTTGGCGAACCCGCAGCTCGCATGGCTGCAGGTGACGCCGGCAGCGGCGCCAAAAGCAAGCGACGTCAGCGCGATGAGCACCAAAAAGCCTGCGGTGGGAAGCATCGCGGCTACGGTGGCGCCGTCTTTGATGGCGTCGATCAGGTTGGCGGTGATAAAAGGAATCAGCATCTCGCAGAGCACCTCGCCAAGCACGAGCAGCGGCGTGGCAACGGTGACTTTCATATAGTCGCGGATGCTTCCCATGAGGGTTTTAATCATCCAGTTCCTCCCAGGTTACACGGATTTTCTCGAGCATTTCGGCGAGGTCCTCGCGCTCGTCATGGGTGAGCGCGCTAAAGGCCCGTTCTCTAAAGCGGATGCGGGCCGCCTGGTCGATGCGGGCGTTTTCCCGGCCGGTTTCGGTCAGACGAATGGTGAGTTGCCGTCGATCCTTGGGGTTACGGCTGCGTTCAATGAGGCCGTTGAGCTCGAGCTTGGACAGGATCTCGGAAAGCGACCCCGGCTTGAGGTCAAAGTGCATGCCGAGTTCCTGCTGCGACATCTCGCCGCCGGGCTGCTTGGCCAGCAGGCAGATGATGGGCGCCTTGCCGGACACGCCTCCGCCATGAAAATGCATGTAATGGCCGCAAAAGCCCAGGCCGCTCAGGATGCGCTTGGCAAGCTTGTCTTCCGAGCTAACCGCTTCGGGTACATCCGCCGGTTGTGACGGGTCGCCGCCGGGCTCGTGCGAACAAAGGCTAAGAGGTTCATCGCACATGAATTAGTGCTGCTCCTTTCTTTAGTTAGGTAGAGGAATTGTTTTGTACCTAAGTGATTCTAGAGGTACCTAACTGATTGTCAAGGTATCGAATCGATTTTGTGGCAGTGCTGGGATGCCGGTGCCAGGGGAATCTTGGACAGTCTTTGCAGCGTAGATTCAGCGGGGCACGGCGTATCCCGGAGTTTCCGATAGGTTCATTAAGGGGGCGAGACTGGCAGTTGCCGGTTTCGCCCCCTTGGCTTTCCGGGACTTAGAGCGGCTCGTCGCCGGTTCGGAGGATGGCGAGATATGGCTCATATGAAAACGTGCGGTATCGTTTCCTGCTCGTATCGCGTTGGACAAGAATGCCCCAATCGGTAAATTGGGATATAAGGTTGTTTGCGCTCGATCTGCTAATCTGCATTCGTTCAGACACAAAGGCGGTGTCGACGATCGGATTGCCCTCGAGAAGGTCGAGTAGCATAAGGGCGTTCGTCGTAGCCCTTCCCGCCTTTTCGCGAATCAGCTTTTCGGTTTCCGAATGGAGGTCGACAAGCTTCCGCATCGAATCCCGTGCCTCGCGTGCGCTTGCAAGCAAGCAGGTGCTGAAAAACGAAACCCATCCCTCAAAATCGCCTCTCTGCCTTACGCGCATAAGCCAATCGTAGTATTCGCTCCTGTGTCGTTTGAGTTCATACGAGGGGTAGATGACCGGCTTGGTGAGCGCCCCATCATGTATGAGCGAAAGGAGGATGAGCAGACGCCCGAGGCGTCCGTTGCCGTCGAGGAACGGGTGTGTGGTTTCAAACTGGTAGTGCACCAAAGCGGCCTTGATGACCGGATCGATGTCGTCACGCTCGTTGATGAAAAGCTCGAGGTCGCCAAGTGCCTCCTTCATATCCTCCGTGTTGGGAGGGACATACGGGGCCTCATTGAGCGTGCAGCCGTTTGGTCCGACCCAGTTCTGAGTCGTCCTGAACTGGCCCGGCGTCTTGTCGGAGCCTCTGCCATTTCCAAGCAATGTGGCATGGACGGATTTGAGCAGCCTCATACAGAGTGGCAGTTCCTCCATGAGCTTGGTCGCCTGCTGCACCGCTCGAGTGTAGTTGACGACGTCGGTTAGGTCCCGGCTCGCATTGGATTCGTTTGACGGGTCAAGAACATCATCGAACGTACATTGCGTACCCTCGATTTGAGAGGACAAGAGCGCTTCCTTGCGAACGTACATAGAAAGGTACATGTCGATGTTCGGAACAAAGCGAGACATGCCCTCAACCTCGCCGAGTATGGCGCGACAATCGGAGACAAGCCGCATGGAATCAGCGGATAAATTCACTGGAAAGAATGAATCCATATTGGCGGGTCTAAACGAATCATAGGCGAGGGCTCCTGAAAGGTTGTGCCTGACGTTTCCCTGTCGTCCGGGTGTGATGGGTGCGAGCATCGTTAGTGTCCTAAGAACAAATTTGAGCCAAAACTTGTTCTTAGAATTTTATAGCGCCTTCTAAGGCCAAGTTTCTGCAATAAGAAGCGTCAGAAAAACTCTAAGAACATAATTACGCCCAAACTCGGTCTTACATCCGAAGGCAAGACTTAGATTGCACTGCGCTACACTTAGTCGCACTGTGGCGCTGCTGCGCCGCGCCCGAACCAAGGGAGACCCTCATGAAGAACACTCAGCTGCTGCTGATCAACGATATGTGCGGCTACGGCAAGGTCGCGCTTTCCGCCATGCTGCCGGTGCTGTCGCACATGGGCTACCGTATCCATAACCTGCCGACGGCGCTCGTTTCCGACACGCTCAACTACCCCAAGTTCTACATCCACGACACCACGGAGTACGTGCGCCAAAGCCTCGCTATCTGGGAAGAGCTCGGCTTTGAATTCGACGCCATCTCGACCGGCTTTATCGTGACCGAGGAAGAGACGCGCATCATCTCGGACTTTTGCCACCGCCGTGCGCAAAAGGGCACCAAAGTGTTCGTCGACCCCATCATGGGCGACAACGGCAAGCTCTATGCGGGCGTGCCCGAGTCCACGATTGGCCTCATGCGGCATCTGCTGGAGTGCGCAGACTACGCGGTGCCCAACTATACCGAGGCGTGCCTGCTTACCGATAGGCCTATCGCCGAGCAGATTACGCCCGATGGGGCCCGCGCCCTTGTGGACGCCGTGCGTGAGCTGGGTGCCAAGTCCGTGGTCATTACGAGCGCCGTAGTCAATGGCACGAACGCGGTTATCGGTTACGACCATGTGGCGGGGGAGTACTTTACGATTCCCTTTGAGCTCATTCCGGTCTATTTCCCGGGCACGGGCGATACGTTCTCGGCGGTGCTCGTCGGCCGCGTTATGGCAGGTTGGAGTCTGCAGCGCGCGACGTCCGATGCCATGCGTGTGGTGGCTGAGCTTATCGAGCGCAATGCCGACCAAGAGGACAAATCGGCCGGCCTTCCCATCGAGGCCTGCCTGGATGTGATCGACCATGAGTAATGCTGGTGAGGGCGGCATCAAGCCTGCGGGCGAGAACAAGCCGCTCGGCGTGCCGCGTGGCAAGCGTCCGCGTATCCGCGTGAGCTGCGTGGACCAGCTGGGTGCGTGCCGCTGCCACCATGGTCACAAGCCGGGCGACGTTTTTGACTTCGACCGAGACCGCGGCAAGATGTGCGCCATGGCCTGCCATGTGGGCTTTCCCTATATCGATATCCTGCGCTATGGCGGAACCGTGCCTGGTAACGAGCCTGGTACGGCAAAGTTCTGCTGCCCCGAGGTTGATACGCTGAACGTCTGGCTTGCCGAGATCGTCGACGAGTAGTCGAGCGCAATGCGACAAAGGGACAGTTCTTTTGTTACATTCGCGGGCGGTGTCCCTTCTTTTGCTTATAATCTCAAATCTCTGCATTTCATCCGATTTTAGGTTCTAAAAATTCTGCGTTTCATCGATAATCAAGCGTATAAAACTTTGCATTTCATTTGATGACACTGAGGGGGGCCTATGCTGCGCAGGAAAATAGCGGCAGAGTTGGAGCGTTGGCTGAAGTCTGCCGAGCAAAAGGCCTTGTTCATTACGGGTTCTCGCCAGATTGGCAAAAGCTATTCGATTCGTGCATTTGGCAAAGCCAACCATGCAACCTACATCGAGCTTAACCTCATGGAAAACCGCCAGGCAAAAGATGCTCTTCTCGAGGCGCGGAATGCCGATGATTTCATCAGCAGGGTGACGCTTCTTTCGGGAAAGTCGATTGCGCCAGGCAAAACGCTCGTGTTTATCGATGAGGTCCAAGAGGCCCCCGACATCATGACGATGGCAAAGTTCCTTGTTGAGGACGGGAGGTGCCGTTGGGCGTTTTCGGGGTCAATGCTCGGGACTCAGTTCAAGGGCGTCAGGTCCTATCCCGTGGGGTATGTCCACGAGCTTAGGATGTTCCCGCTCGATTTTGAGGAGTTTTGCTGGGCAATCGGGGTGAGCGAGGGGGCTCGTCAAACGATACGTGACGCGTGTGTCAGCGAGAGGCCCATTCCTGATTACATTCATGACGCGATGATGGCAAACTTCAGGACCTATACCGTTGTCGGCGGAATGCCGGAGGTCGTGCAGCGTTTCCTTGACACGCAGGGCGACCTAGCCTCTGTTCGTCAGCTACAGTCAGAGCTCAACGAACAGTACCGGCGGGATATCTCCAAGTATGCAAGCGGGCGAGCCCTTCAGGTGCAGAGCATCTACGATCAGCTCCCTATTATGCTCGAGGGCGAAAACAAGCGCTTCGTGCTCAATTCCATTGACCCCAAGGCTCACTACGAGAAGTATCAGCGAGATTTTGTATGGCTTGTCGATGCCGGCGTTGCTCTCAAAGCCGATATCGTAACCGAGCCAAAATCGCCCCTGCTCAAGACGGCGCGGCCATCGCAGTTCAAGCTATATCAATCGGATACGGGCATGTTGATGGCGCGCTACCCCGTTGGAGTCGCCCAAGCGGCGTATCTTGATAGCAAGGAGCCCAATCTGGGCGGCATTTACGAAAACGTGGTGGCCCAGCAGCTGGCTGCCCAAAATCGCCAGCTTTACTACTATCAGACAAAAAAGCGCGGTGAAGTGGACTTTGTGGTCGATGGGCCGGATGGGACGGCTGTTCCGATCGAGGTTAAATCGGGCTCCTATTACCACGCGCACGCTGCGCTCGGTCATGTGCTTGATACGGCTGAATATGGCGTAAGGCTCGGGATTGTTTTCTCGAGAGGCAACGTTGAGCGCAACGGAGCGGTTCTCTATTTGCCGCTATATGCGACCTGGGCCCTTTCGGATGTTTTGGGCGACTCTTGCGCCGAGGGGATAAAGCTGGAGGTCAAGCCGGTCTAGGGCTAGTCCCGGATGTGACAAAGGGGCAGTCCCTTTGTCACATTCATGAGTGTTGATTTTCTCCCACGCTCGTTTTATGCCGATGGCGTGGCCCGTGTGCCCGCGCCGCCCGAGCGCCTACAGCTGCTCGAGCATAGCGGTGCAACCGGCGAGTACATCGCGGTAGGTGGCGTCGAAATTGCCGGTGTACCAGGGGTCGGCCACGTCGCCGGGGCGCTCGGTCCAATCGAGCAAGCGCGAGATCTTGCCATCCGGGTCCTTCCCAAAAATTCGGTACAGGCCGCGGGCGTTCTCGTCGTCCATATAGACAATGTGGTCCCAGTCGCCATACTCCGCGCGACGCACCTGACGTGCACGATGTGCGACGACGGGAATCCCGACCTCGCGCAGCTTGGCAACGGTACCGTGGTGTGGCGGGTTGCCGATCTCCTCGGTCGAGGTCGCAGCGGAGTCAATGACAAACTCGCCCGCGCGCCCGGCGCGCCGCACCAGCTCGGTAAACACCGACTCAGCCATCGTCGAGCGGCAGATGTTCCCATGGCAGACAAACAGTACACGTTGCATAGAACGATACCTTTCATATAGAAGGCTGCTAAAGAGTCGAAGCCGGGCGCATGCCAAGTTTTATTTCTTGGCCAGTTTGAAGTAGCGCTCAAATATCAATTCGAAAACGTAATAGAACATCAATCGACTGTCGAGGTCCATGCTGCCCAAGCGGATTTCTTTTTGCACGGTGTAGATAGGGTAGTCGGCTAGTTTCGAGAGAGAATTTCGAGAAAAGCCGGTGAGCGTGACGACCTTGCATCCGCGCGTTTTGGCTATCGATGTGGCGTCAATAGACACCTGCGTCTCGCCGCTTACGGAAACGCTGAAGACCAGGTCGTTTTTGCCGAGGAGTTCTGCGTAATGCCTCATGACATGGCGTTCACTGAGCGTGTCGGTATTCTTGCCCATTATTTTGAGCTTTTCAGCCATCTCAAGGCACGGGTACTTCGAAAAGCCCGAGCAGAAGAACACGATATGCGAGGCGTCCTGGATAAGACTCACAACCGAATCGATGACCCGGTCGTTAAGCAGATCTTTGGTCTGTACGAGCTGGGTATCAAGAGGAAGTGCCTCGATAGTGAATCGATTGCGGTCGAGTGAGGCAGAATATGACCGCTTGAGTTCCGTAAACCCCGAGAAGCCAAGTTTATGAGCAAGCCTGACGATTGTATTGGGAGCGACGAAGAACCGTTCGGCAATGCTCTTAAGCGTGACATCGTCAATATCATCACGCAGCTCGATGATGTAGCGCATGATCTCGCCTTCGAGATCGTTGAGCTTGCTTTCGCCAGCTCGCACATGATCATAAAAGGATTCTTGATCTTTCATAAGATGTTTCAACCCCTCGCACCTCGCCGTACATATGGTACCGCTTTGTGTAGCCAGGTGAGAAATCGGTAATCGGTCAAGATTGCCTATTGCCCCTGAACTGGGCAAACGTACGTGTCGTCCTACACATATCTGTGTTGTGAGCGAAATCATGTGTCCCCGTTTCGCATTGGCCCACACGGGGACTCTCAAATGACCTTATGTCGCAAAATATCAATCGAAACGAAGCAAGCCGAGGACAACCGCGGAGCCCAAGGTCTTCGAGAACACCGATCAGCCAACCCTGGAGGGACGGAACATGAAGGATAAGCTCAATATTGTGATCGTTGGCGGCGGCTCCACGTGGTGCCCTGGCATTCTTAAAGCCCTGACCAAGCACATGGACATTCTGCCGCTGAACCGCGTGATGCTCTATGACATCGATGCCGAGCGTCAGCGTCCGATCGGCGAGTTTGGCAAGATCCTCTTCGCCGAGGAGGAGCCCGGTGTGGAGTTTGGTTACACCACCGATAAGGACGAGGCTTACACCGACGTTGACTTTGTGCTCTGCCAGATTCGTACCGGCGGCTACGAGATGCGTAGCAAGGACGAGAAGATTCCGCTGCATATGGGGATCATCGGCCAGGAAACGGTGGGCCCTGGCGGCATGGCTTACGGTATGCGCTCCATGCATGACATGGTCGAGATCGTCAACGACGTTCGCGCTCATAGCCCGGAGGCGTGGATTATCAACTACACCAACCCGGCTGCTATTGTGGCATATGGTCTCGAGCGCGTCCTGCCCGACGAGCATCGCGTCCTCAACATCTGCGATCAGCCCGTCAACCTCATGCGCTCTTACGGTCGCCTGCTCGGTCGCGATATGAGCAAGACGGAGCCCGTGTACTTTGGCCTCAATCACTTCGGTTGGTTCAAGCACATCTACGATGAAGAGGGCCATGACCTCGTCCCGCAGATTAAGGAGTACACGGAGAAGAACGGCTTCCTTCCTGCCGATGCCGAGCAGCGTGACCAGTCCTGGCTCGACACCTACGCCATGGTCAAGGACATGCTCGAGGACTTCCCCGACTATCTGCCTAACACTTATCTGCAGTACTATCTGTATCCCGAGTACAAGGTCGCTCACCT
>ENA-UOJL01000753-UOJL01000753.1-human-gut-metagenome-genome-assembly--contig:-P47-NODE-753-length-42773-cov-6.384124_pt1 | contig 42773 bp, 26 predicted proteins | sample MGYA00242347_ERZ723894 | MGnify/ENA metagenome assembly ERZ723894
TTTTACCAAGTAAATCTAATGTAAACTTGATACTATTATCAATTTTCTTTTGTAAGAAGGTTTCCTTAAAGAATTTATTAACCATTTCTGGTGTGAAATACGGACTAGTATAACAATCAGCAACATTTTGTAGGAAGGTTCTCATTTCAATAGAGTTCTTACCAAACTTCTTAGTATCCACCTGAGAAGCCTTTACAAGATCAGACATTGCCTGAGCCATAGGTTCTATTTCTTTGAATAACTTATATACAAGTATTTGTCCATAGTAATAGTCAAAATCTTTTTCTTTATCATTTGCTTTACGAAGAAGATTTTCTAAATAACCTAACTTTCCTTGTTCAGGAACCTCAAATAATACTTGATCTGTAACTTGTTCATTCTTAAGTAAGAGATCAAGATTTTCTTTATCCTCATTGGATTTAGCTAAACTCTTTGCTTTAGTAACAAATTTATCATATACTGCTTTTTCCTTTTCTTGGAATCTTCTATAAAATGGTTTAGTGTTATCTATGCCATAAACTCCCCTACTCTGTATATAATCATTTGCAAGATCTTTCATGATCTCTTGTGAAACAAAATACATAGTATTCTTGCCAGCACCATTTCTTAATAAAAAGTTAGTAAGATTATAGGTAAATCCATTTACATTTAGCTTGATAATATAGTTATCTTTAGCAACGTCAACGTGAGCACTAATCAATGCAGATAACCAGTCTAGAATATGAATGTCATCTACACCACTTACTTTATGCAAGTTACCTATATTCGGTAAGTACTCTGGAGATTGCATTACTAATTCAACTAACTGACCTAATACATGATGCGGGTTATTTAATGCAAATGGTCCAATACCACCTTTACTATCAGCGAAGTCTTGTTTTAAAGTATCTTGATATTCTTCTGTATACTCATATAAAGCAGCATCATTCTTTTTATCAGGGAAATACTTCTTTACAATACCGTTTTTCATGATGTTAACAGGAACATCCAATGGTCTAGTAGTATCATGAGTATTTTTAGAATCAAGTAATGAAGCCATAAATGTATCAATCAATAGGTTTTCTATAGCACCTTGTGATTGCTCATTCATTGGTTTATTATAATCAAATTCTGTCTTAGAAGATATATATGGATAAACCTTATAAGTTGCATCTGTAACATCATACATAACATTAGAATTCTTACTCTTAAGGTAATCATTAACCAATGCTGCCATATTCTGTATAGACCTTCTTGTAACAGGTTCACCATCTTTAATAGCTAAGATTTCATCAGCATATTCATTAAATCCACTTAATGCTAATTCTATTTCATCTTTAGTTGCCTCTCTTCCGGGTTTATTACTTCTACGAGAAGTATAATTATATCTTGTTAAGAATAACTTATCAATATCAAAGTCAGAACCAGTTCTCGCAGTGAACTCATCTGGTAGTATAATTATATCTCCTGCTTGAGACATTACTACATCTTTAATAGTTAAAGCAGCAATAGAAGACATACCCTGAGTAGGTACACGATATGCCATTGCAGATGGTGAAGCATTTGGACCAATTATATTATTATCTATTAACCACTGCCTAGCTTGTAAGAATGACATATTTTCATATCCGGGGATTATGTGTTTCAATAGATTTATTGAAATAACACACTCCATAGATCTATCATCTGCAATTAGTTTAAGTCTTTCACCATTATTAATTTGGTATTTAGAATATTGACCAGCTTCACTAGCTTTTACTTTATCAATAGATTTTAAACCAAATGAAGACATCTGTACAAATGTACCACCCGGCAAATTAATATCTACAGTCTCTTTGTTTACTGCGGATATAATCTTTGTAACCAATTGCTTAGCTACAGGAGAAGCAGACAATGGAACCTTAAAATTACCAGTTTCATCAAGAGTAACCTGATCGATAATATCAGAATCCATATTAGAGGATATCATATCTCTTACTAACTTATCAGATATACCTTGCAGATCTTTAAAAGAATATGTGCCATCTTCATTCTTTTCAGCATGTAAGTCTTTAAGAATTCTGTTGAGCCCTCTATCTGATAGATTGTCAATAGCATCCATTGCTAATTTAACCAGTTGTCTACCGCTAACTTTCTTACCTTTTCTACCAGTAACATCTTGATCTACACCACTACTAGAAGGGATTATATAGTCTCCATCTAATCTAATGTTTGAGAATACTGTTTTCATAGCCTGAGTAACCAACATACGCTTTTCAGCATCATGAGCTTCAATAGGCATCTGATTAAGTAGGTTGCCAAAATTCTGTTGTCTATATACAATAGGTTTAGAATAAGTTCCTTTATCGTCCTTTTTGAATTCTTCTGTTATTTCATTTTGAGTAGCATCTGTATAGAAATCATATTCTTTGATGTTACCTACCTTTACTGCGGATTTTGTAGTAAACATATCAATAGGATTATTAACATCATTCATCCTATCATACAATACTCTTAAATCTCCAGTAGCCAGTACTTTAAATAATGGGAATATAGCCATCTTATTAAAGATAGGCATATTAATGAATTCACCGGGTATTGGTTGAAGTATTTCATTACCAAAGTATACCATCTTTTTAGGAGATAATACAGCAGATAATGTATTTACATATTTTCTAATATCACCTAAATCATCAGCATGTTGTTCTACATAATCGATGGCTTCTTCTACTTTAGGATCTAATAAACCTTGACTAGCTAAGATAGCTTTATACATAGTAGGTGAACAGTATACAGATGCATCAGCTTGGTTAATTGGAGTTTCTTCTTCATTAACTTCTATATTACCATCCTTGTTCATCTTAATATCACCATACAATGACAAGTCACGCTCTGTACTTTCTTTAGCTTTATCTTTGATACCTTGTGGTATACTTTCATTGCTGAATAGATCACCAGATTCAAATACAGTATCAATATATTCTTTGGTATATTTACCAGAGTTTTCCATTAATTCCCTTACGTATGCATCGTAGATTGCTTTGTATAACTCTTTTGGTTGATTAGTACGTAACTCAACATCTTTTAACCCAGCTACATTATATCTACCTTGTTTGTACCTAGCAACTTTATTCATTAAATGGTTAGGATCAGAGAAGTCTGTTCTAGGTCTATCACCAGTTGATAATGTACCAGCAAGACGTTTGGATACATCAGGATAGTTCTTAAAGAATGCTACATCTTTATATAGGATTTTTTCTGTTTCAAACATTGATACAAAGTTATTAACAGTAAATGTAGAAATAGCGTCATAAATAGCTATATGATTTCTATTTAGTTCATTCTCTTTTCCTGCCAATGTAGCAATATCATTAGATAACTTATTAGCTCTATCATTAATAGAACTTACAGGTAAGAATTTGTTTTTATAATACCCATCACTCGTTTTCTCAATTAGACCTAATTTCTGTATATAATCCAATTGTTTACCAGCAAACACCCCTAATGTAGTATTTAAGTCTTCTTTCAATTGAGCAGCATTATTAAAATAATCCATCAATTCTTTATCACTCATTGAATTGAAAGACATATATTGTATATTACCATCTTCAGTATAATGATATACACCACGAGCAATTCTAAACTTACCTCCTTTACCATTATCCTCACCTCTTTTACCAAAGTACATAGTAGGTCTGTTTGCATCATCAATCTTATCTTCTGCTAATTTCATTCTACGATACTGTAGAATTGCATCATATTCACTTCTATAGTATTTATAGAATTGATTTAATACATCGTCAGAAAATCTCATTTCAACATAATCGTCAACAGGAGTAATGTTTAAAGTACGACCTTTAAACATTTTTAATCCTTGAATTGGCATATATGTCTTTTTATCAGACATCGTAGGTAAGATAAGAATATCATTTTCAGAACATACAAATTTAGAAATAAATGTTTCTATTCTAGGAGCCGATTGATAATCTGTACCAGTATTACCAGAATTATATTCTGTAATATTAAGCAAAGTACCTACAGTAAGTCTAGTATTGGGACTATTCTTTAATGTATTATAAACTAGTGAAGAAGAGTTAATTGGGCACTTTAATAATCTACTAACATAATTCCTATCATTATTAAGTTTCTTAATTTCCAAAGTAAGATAATTATGCTTAGATAATGGATATACTGTAGTATTCTTAGGGCCTAATACCTTCTCTTCAAGATTATTGTTATTAAGCTGGTAATGAACAATAGCTAAGTTTAATATACTATTCTCTCCAGCAAATACACCATCAATAGATCTTTTAATTCTATCATTAGGCTTATCTTTAACAGGTCTACGCAAAATTTCAGGAATTGCCTTAGCTAAACTGCCATCTCTATTACTAGATAACAATTCTTTAGCTGCTTGCAGTATTGTAGGTTTATTAACTGAATTAACTGATGATACCTTATCTACAATAGCTTGGTATAAAGTATCAAAATTAATTGCAATACCAATCTTATTATATACATCTACATAGCTATACAAGACTGCATTAAAATCTTCATTGCTAGTAGATTCATTCATTCTAGCTAACCTAGTATTTAATGTATTGATATCATCTCTAACAGTCTTTAGTAATTCCATGTTAGGCTTACGATTACCTTCTGCATCAGTAATTACCATATTACTATTATAGAAGTTTCTATTCCAATCTGCAACTAGTCTTTTACCATTACGTAGATTAACACTACCACCTAAGTTGGCTATGTATTGAATAGTATCTGTTCCAACATTTTGGAATCCTACTGTAAGGAAGTTATGTCTATAACCAGTAATAGTTTGAAATATTTGAGTCTGAAGATTAGAATCCTTTACTGAGGATAACTTATTATATACAGAAGCATAGAATGGGTCAGTTTTTGCTAATTGAGCAGATTTCCTGATTAATCCATCATAAGTATCTTCATCAAATAATTTATCTACAATTCGTCTCCAAGCTGAAAGGAATGGTGTTACTCTAGGTATACCTGTTTCAGCATTCATATCTCTTACATAACTATCTGTAGCTTTATCGTATACACGGTCTTCAATAGAAGATAAGAAAAGTTTTACAGCAGGTCTGATATTATGTAACACAGATACTTCATAGGAAGCCTTATCATATTTATCAAAGTTTTCCTTTTCAATTTCACCACCATCTCTTTCCTCAGTTTCATCATATTCCTGTTCTTCTTTTACCTGTCTTAGGCTTAAAGAATCAAGATAGGACTTAATATCTTTTTGGAATATATCAAAGTGCTCATATAATTCATTAGCAGCTGCTCTTTGCTCTGGTGTAGCATTATCATCATATGATAAATCCTCAAGTAGATCACGCATATCTTGATAATCAATCTGTATTTTTGTAAGATCATCTACAAAAGATTGTGAGCTTAATGATTGATTAATATAAGATATTGCAAAGAATTCTACAGCCTGATTATAGTTATCAAGAGATTTTATGTTTTGGAAAGTGTACCCATGTTGAGTAAAGTTTACCCTATTCCTATAAGCTTTCTCAAATCTATCTTTAGCCTCTTGACTTACTGGGATATTAGCATACTTACCTTCATATATACCTCTAAAGATTTTAGTAGGAGAAGTTCTACCAAATAAAGACATAATGAAGTCTCGTAGTTTTTCAAACCACTTAGTAATCCTATAAGACTTTCTTGGAGTCTTATACATCATATACCCTCTAAATTCTTCTGCTAATGCTTCTTCTATATATTTATCAGACGCACTCTTAAGATTAGGGTGAATTCTACGATACTCTTCATATACTTTATTTCTTTCTTGATCAGAAAGTAATAGCAGAGATACTCTATGGTATGCTTCGTGAAATTCTACACCAGCTGGATCACTATTATATAGTGTTATACTATCTTTAGTCATATAAGACATAGCTGTTGCAGGCATATCAGAAGATACAGCTACATCAATTATATTGATCTCTGAATCTGTCATACCTAACTTTTGTTTCAAGAAATTTTTAGCTTGAACCTTATTCAGTTTCTCCTTAGTAGTATATTTCTTATTAGGAGTAAAGTTTACTTTAACTTCTTTTTGACTACCACCCATACTAGATAAATCATTAAATGATCTACGTCTTCTAGATGGTTTAGGAGATTCAGATTTAGGAGCTTCTTCTATTGCTGGAGTTGCTGTAGAATCAGGTATAGTTGTAGGCATATCCTGAGTCATACCATCTGCAATTACATATGGTCTTTCATATCTTTCTGCATTAAGATTAGATTTAATCATACCATTTCTTACCATCCAAGACAATAATGTATGATTCATATCTTCTCTAGTAAACACTATACCATCAAATAATTCTAATCTACCACCTGCTTTTTCAACACTACTAGCCAGTCTACCAGAAAATAATAGATTCATTTTCATGTTAACTGCTAATTTATCATTTCCTTTTGAAGGAACTTTAAAAGGCATAGAACCATTAGATAGTAACCAATCTTCAAAATGCTTTCTCTCTTGCTCTTTCTGTGCAATAGACAAACCAGCTAGCGATACTTCATTAATACCATAGTGCAATACACCAAACTGACCTTTATTGTCTATATACAATTGTTTATTACGCAAATTAGCTTTTGCAGAATCACTAATATCAGATTCATTATTTACAGAAGTAGGTTCACCATAGTTTAAAAACATTTCAATAATATCAGATGCAATTAAATCTGTATTATTTATGTTCTGTCCACCTTTAAATCCGCTTTTAAATACTATAGTAGAAATCGCTTCTGCTAATTTAGGATAAGAATTGAATCTTGCTAAAGATAATTTTAATGGTAATGGTCTACCAGATAATCTTTTTTTACCATCAATAATATAATACACACCACCAGAAGTAGTACCAATGAAACCGGTATTATCACCTTCTACAGTAAATATTGTGCTTGTACCTCTAACACCAGTACTATAACCAAAGTTATTGATTTCTTCATCTAGATTACTGCTAAACTGAAATACATTTTTGAATTGTTTATCGTTTACTGGTTTCTCTGGTAATGGCATACCCTTTTTTGTAGTGTCTACAATAGCATTGTGTAATAATATTCTAGTAGGGGTTACCTTAATTCTATTATCTACTTTATTTAGAAGTTTACCATCTGCTGATTTCATTACAAATCTAGAAATGATTTCCTGTCTACGTAAGCGTAGTCTTCGTATCTTTTCTGGACGTTCCTCTGGTTTAAGATATCTAATAGTATTAGGGCTTCTCATAGCTAGCCAATACTTTTTGCCATTTTCAGTATTTGTTACTATCATTCCTACTCTAGCAAAGTCATATGTACTGGGATCATCCCATTTTACAGTTTTTTTGAGAGTTGTGTCATAATATGGTGCTACTGAATATTCATATGTCAATTTATCTGATGATGAATTAAACAGCTTAGGCAATTCAGAGTTAGGAGAAAATTGAATTCTAGCACCATCTAATTCTATAATTTCACCAATATTAGCAGTAGGAGTATAATGAAAGGTATTTAAAATACCAAGATCCCCATCCTCTGTAAATTCAGCTAATTCTGCGTCACTAATAGCATCCGGAGGTACAGAACCGGGAGTAACTGGTGTAGGTATAACTCCATCTTTAGCTGCATCATTAACTTCTTCTTCAGTTAACTCTGCTGGTTGTGGGTCAAACAAATTATCTACAGTAATCTCAGCGACTTCTGCTGGAGTTGTCATTTTACCTCTAACATTCTCTGGCATATTGTAGTATGCAGTAGAATATGCCCCCTTAATAGCATCAAAATGCTGAGATAATTTTTCTCTATCCCTACCAATAGCTTCATACATATTCAAAGCTACTTCTTTGAACTTATATGCTCCTAAGTTAAACGCTTTACCAAGCATTGTTAAGAAAGCTTTGAATATCTTTGCTTGCTTTTCAGCTTGAGCAGCAGGGTCAAATGCGAATCCTAAAGTATCGTCTTCAAGAAGATCAAAGAAGTTTCTTGCTGCTTCATTAAACTCTTCTTTAGCATTTGCAGTATCCTTTTTAGCCTGCTCAGTTTTAGTTGCTTTCGGTTTAGATTCTTTAGGCTTCTTTGATGTCTTAGTAGGCTCTTCAACAGCTCCACCATACTCATTAAACACATCTTCAGATGATACACCACCTATACCACCAGCAAATGGGTCTTCATCTGCACCTAATATCTCATCATTAGTTTCAACAGGTTCAGTTTTTGCACTGTCATTATTTTGGGGTTGAACTTCTGGTTCAACTTGTGGTTGCTGCTTTCTTTGAGTTAAACCGATATCTTGACCTTCTGCAGCAGCTATGATGGCTTGATCTGCTTCACTTAATTCTTGAGATGCAATATTAGCTTGAGTTGGTCTAGCAGTCCTTCTTACTTGAGGAGTAGGCTTTTGTTCTACCTCTGGTGCAACTTGTTGCTCAGTACGCATTGGACCAGTAGGGGCAGTAACCGGCTTAGAAGGAACAATAGGTTTAGATGCAGCTTGTTGCTCAGTAACTCCTAGAGCACCTTCTGTAGCCTCTTTACTCTCAGCTTTCTTAGTTTGATACAAATCAAACATTTCACTAATAAGTGTATCTCCTTGGTGCTCATGAATATTTCTTAAAGCTGTAAGTCTTAACTTTTTGGATTTCTTGTAAGGTTTAGTCTTACCTAGCTCGATTATATTCTCTCTTTCTACTTCTTCAGTAGGAGTAATTTTACCATTATCTATACCATGAAATGAATTTAAGATCTCTCTATTCCTTTCTAGCATCAATTCTGCTAATATACTATCTTCTGTAGCTTTGTTAAGACCAGATACATGTTCATTCATAGTAACGAACTGCATAGCTGTATCTACATTATTAATAGTATTGGCATTATTTTTATACCAAGATGGCATACTCTTTAGAATAGATTTCTTCCTAGCATTTAGACGATATTTCATATCCTCTAATTTAGCCAAAGAGTATTGATTACCTCTGAACTCAGATTCATTTTTACTTTCGTTCAATTGATTTATTGCTGTATCAATTTCAGTAATCATATTACTCATGATATTCAAATTTCTTTGTCTATCATAAATCTCTCTTAATTCATCTTTAGATATAATTTCATCTTGAGTAGTAGCTGTATCATTAATTTGTCTATAAGCACTATCTATAGCAATTGTTAGGCTTTCCTCTGATATAGGATCGTTTACAAATTTATTCTTAGCATTATCTAATTCTTGTCTTCTTACTCTGGCATTTTGAATAGAAGAAGTGTACTCTTTTTCTGCTTGCATTGCAAGACCAACAAGTGTACCATACTCTTCTGTATCTTCTTCAATGTCCATAGTCTTAGCTAAGGATTTCATTTGTTTACTCTTAGCTAAAGAGAAAGCTCTAGATGCAAATTTAGCTTCTTCTAATGCATCCTCTCTGTTAAATCCTTCTGGTAAGTTTTCTGTTTTACCATCAGCTAACATACTCCAAGCATTTACAATCTCAGCTTCATGCCCTTTTAGTTTACCACTAGCATAAGTTATTGCTTTCTCCATCTCTTCCTTAGAATTGATTTCATTTGCAGCTAACTCATTTACTCTATCCATCCCTTGTGTATCTTTCACAAGAGAATAAGCACCTCTAACATTAACAGTACCTTGGATTGGAGATAACAGACTTGCAGCAGCTCCTAACTTAACATTGTTCCAATATTCTGTATCGTTTTCATATAATGGATTTTGATAGCCAAATGGACTTCCTAATATGTTAGCTACAGTAGTAGCTTTTTCTTTATATGCTCCTACTAAGGATGATGCTAATCCTTCTAGGTCTAAATCAGAACTATCAAAGTCCCCACGCTTATAGGCTTGACCTGTAGTATATTGTGATCCTTCTTCAATTGCTTCATTAAATGCAGTTGCAGCATTACGTAATGCTAAATCTGTTCCAACATATGCGGCTTTTGCTGCTCTATTAGCCCATTTTTTTGTTGCAACATCAATAGCATTTCTACCTAATACATACTTAGACATTTTCTTTTTAGCTTGACTAGCAGCTAATTCTCCTAAACCTTCAACAGGGTTCATTCCAAATGCAACTGTATTAAGACCTTTACCAATCCAACCATCTGCAATTTTTCCAAAGTAAGGAACCATAAGAGCATCTTCCGCTAAATTGCTTGCCCATGTGATAGCCATGTTTTGGGCAAAATCTCTGTCCAGACCTTGTCTTGCTTGAGATATAGCATTACTTAAAGATTGATCCTCTATTTGAATTTGACCGTCAAGAATCTTTTCAAACAATTTATCATCAGTAAGTTTGCTGAACTCTTCTGGTAAATCTTGTGATCTAGCAGCATTAACTACAGCTTGTACAGAACTACCGCTTTGACTTAATATATTAGATACTCTATCTCTATAATCATCTGATACGTTAGCATTAGCTTCATTCTCAGCTTGCTTATAGTTAGAATATATCATCATAGCAGCATTACCTAGATCTAATGCAATGCTTAATGCTCCTGTAGCAGCTCCAATAGCACCACCTGCAAGAGTACCAGCTCCGGGAGCTACACTACCAGCAGCAGCTCCAGTTAATGCCATAGTACCTGCTTTCAATAGACTCTTAGTCATTACGCTTTTTAACGCTGTAGTAGCATATGGTGCTATTTGCCACATCCAAGCAGAAGAAGAAGAACCTACAGCGGATGGTACAGAATATATCCATTTACTTGGTTCTGTCCATTTAAATTCGCTATTCTCTTCCATACCTCTTTGGAAGCGTTCATCTACTTTATATCTAGCAATATCAGCCTCATCTGTAGCTATATCATCATATAGCTCTTGAGCTCTATCTTTATATGACTGTAATTGCTGTTCTTGTTGTGCACGTACCTCTTGAGCATTACTTAAATCAGGTGATACACCCAATGCGCTTAATCCTTCTTTTGTCTGATTTAATTCATTATCTACTTCCTGTAATCGAATTGCTATTGCGTCTGCTTCATTACTATCCTGAGTAGTAGATAATTGATTAAGAAGAGAATTCTTCTCAGACATTAAATTGTCATATGCAGAAAATAGATTAAGATTGCTATTAAATCTGTCTATATTTGGTAATACTTCCCTACGTAATACACCTCTAGTATTTGACAACTGTGCTTCGTTCATATCACGAAGCATTGCCTTTGCAGAATTAAATATTAATTCTGTAGTACTAAGATCATTAGAACTTTCATCTAGAGTGCTTTCTGTATCTAAATCTTTATTATAACTATCTTTGTTATAACCAGCTAAGTCTCTAAGCACCAAAGTAGGATCTACTGTAGATCCTACTCCAATACTTGAAGCATTAGAACCATCTAGATATTTTTCGTAATTTTGTTTGCGAAGTCTAGTGGCTAATGATATATCTTGTATATTGTTTTTACTGTCCATAGATTAATTCTTCATTATCTCCTCTGTAAGCAGCATTTAATTTAGAACCCATTTTAGTATACTGGAATTCTTCCAAATTAGCTCTTTCCCTAGTTTGCTGATTATTAAGTACTTGACGCATAACAGGTACCTCTACATAAATACCATCATACTGAATAGCTGCAGCATACTGAGGATCTGATAACCATCCACTACTTTGTATCTCTCTATATGCAGCATTTTTATCACTACCAAATTTGATATTAGGTTTCTTAACAATGTCTCCAGAAGGACTAGGTAATCTACCATTTAGTGTTGATAAGAACTTATTAAAGTCTTCATTTTTAATTAGCTTTTCAGGATCAGTTTCTCCAAAGTCATAACCATTATCAATGAAGTATTGTACTGGAACATATGCCTTATATTCTTGAGTAAATTGTTCATCACCGGGAATACCATTTTCGATAAGTACTTTATTAGTAGGTGTAACTCCTACATTAGGAATATTACCAGCGATAAGGTCTCTCTCAAATTTAACTCTGTTAGGATTCCAGTTAGAATCATTAACGCCTAAACCAAACTTAGAGTTGATATATTGTTCAGGTGTCATCATTCCATAAACGCTATTACCAGAATAAATTGGAGTACCTGCTAATCCTCTAACCATAGAAGATTTATCAAGCATGGCATCATTAATAAAGTTTGCTTGTGACCCAATATCTGTAGATAATCTTGATACAATACCGTATGCACTCTTGTTTCTATTTAAAGGTAATTGAGTACCATTCTCATCTACTCTGTTAATATAGATATCTCTATATTTACTATCAGGAGCAAATGTCTTTTGGATTCTATCAAATTGTGAATTATAAGTCAATTTGCCTCCTCTTTCAGATGTTTGAGGGCCATACGGTCTATTCATAAGTGTAGCAGCAAGCTTTGTAGTAAATTGTACTGGAGAACCTTGAGCATTTTCTGCAGCTTTTAATTGCCTACGATACGCTTGCTCAGCAGCCATCTTAGCATACTGGTTAAGCTCTCTTGTTGGTCTAATAGTCCTGTCAATATTGGAATCAATAATTTGTTGTCTAAACCAAGATTGAGCCTCTTCATCCGTAGCTCCAGTTCTTTGTTTAAATAACTGCATATGCTTTTGTGCTTCTGGAGTACTAACAATATCATTAAAGTGAGCATCTGCTACAGCTTGAATATCTTCCATTGAATTTCCAAAGTAGTCATAACCACCTTTAGTGTATAGATACCCTCTTTGTAATTTAGCATAATATGGATCTGATAACTCTCTAACATCTTTATATGCTAAAGGAGAAACATCATTATAAATCCCAGAATTAAGAGTGTCATAGTTAGCAAAATCAACTCCATGCCACATTTCATTAAACTTACCAGCAGCAGCTAACTTCTGATTCATTTCCATTCTTTGTAGCATGCCCTCTCTACTTTGTTTTAAAGTAGCTAATTTATATCTATCCACATTATTGATTAAAGAATTAATCTGAGCTCTACCTTCTGGAGTTTTAAGCGAATCGATATTTTGTGCTAATTTATCAATAATAGGTTTAGCTTTACCCATTGTTTCATCATACCAAGCCTTAGTATCTTTTTCTGATGGTGATCTAAAATCAGACCATTTATCCAGAGCACCAGATAAATCTGCAATAGCTTTATCTACTCTAGCATTTGCTTCTTTACCTAGAGTATATAATTGCTGGAATGGTAGAGGAACATATGTATTTATGAACTGCGCTTCTGCAGGACGATCATATCTATTTACCATAATTATCTATTATAATATTGTCTATTCATCTGTTGAATTAACTCTGTAGGATTACCATATGCTAAGAAATTAGCCAGATATGGGTAAACCATATTATCTCTTGCTGCTTGATTTTTCATCTGTCTGTTTACTTGAGACCATTGTCCTAATTGACTAACAGCAGCAGTACCAAAGCTTCTAGCAGCTGCTCTATTTTTAGCATTTAAATCATTTGCAAGAGTTCTACTTTGAACAAATTGCTGACCTAAATTATTTAAAGTATTAGCGTATTCACCTAAGTAAGCATTATCTGCATTTTGTTTAGTAGCATACATATTAGCATTAGCAGCATATTCATCAACAGCGGCTTGAGTTCTTGCTGCTAAATTAGAACCAGTATTAGCATTAATATTTGCTAAGTTATAATTTGAAATAGCCCTTGATCTACTGTTGGCTAATCTTGCAGGTTCTATATTCATTCTACGTCTAGCCATAGTATTAGTAATAGCACCTGTGTAAGGATTCAAAACAGTTTGTTCATACTCTGGATTACGTAAAGATTGTAGAGTATTATATACTGTAGGAGCCAATGACAACCAGTCTGGAGAATAATCAATATTCCCAGCTTTATCTTTTGGACCCTTTTTATTACCAGCTGTATTTGATATAGGAGATAAATCCGGTTTTGCTGCAATCGATTTCTTAGGTGCTTCTAGAGGCTGAGTATATGCGTCATTAAATCCAATAACTGGTTCTTCAATATCAAGCATTGGGGCATCTACAAAGTTATAATTAGGAGCTGCCTTAGTTGATCTTGTACTTGGAGTTCTTGTAGTATTTTTACTCGGTGCGCTCTTAGTAGAGCTTACTGTAGGATTAGCCGATACAGTTTTAGTTGGAACAACAGGTGTATCAACAGAAATTGGTTCATCATTTGCGTATGTAACAGCATCAATGCCATTTCCAGTATAAGGAGCATACAAAGCAGGAGCACTACCATATGTTTGGATTATACGCTTATTTGGATTTAATTGAACATTTGGTCTAACTTTATCTCTATCTCCAGCTGCACCTAGTACTGAAGACCAATATGGGTCCCATTGCTGAACGTGTCTCATATATGCAGGAGTAGCAGGTGCTTTAGCGGTCACTTCTACATCTGGTAACTGATCAGCATAATATAAATCATTATTCCTCCAATACTCTTTTCTATTCTCCAGTAATTGTACAGGATCTATAGGCTTACTTAATTTATCTTTAGTTCTAGTCTTAGCATTTTTTGGTGTTTCTACTGGAACATAATGTAAAGCTTCATTTAGTGCTTCTGTGTATATATTTGGACGTCGAAGACTATACCCTTTTTCATAAGCAGGAATACCTTTCTTTTTAGGTTTAATTCCTTTTTTATCTTTTACTTCCTCCTGCTCTGATAATAGATTATCATATGCAAAGTTAGCATTCCGTTTATTTAACATATTTGTATTATCAGCAAATATATCTTTACCTTTACTTGGCTTTGTCATTCTAGTAAGTTTTTTACCTTCTTGTGCAAAAGTTTTATTTGTTCCCGGTCTTTTAATTTTATCAGATAATACTGATTCTAAATTAGACGCATCAATTAAATGATTATCTGTACCGGGTCTATTATTAGGAACTTGCATAATAGTTCCATCATCCCCTCTGATAACCTCATTATTATCTACATAGGCTAAGTCAGGAAGTATTCCACCATTCTCATAAGTATATGCTAACACATTATCATCCCAATATTCTGCTGTTTGATTTGCTGCAGTATTCATACCTAATTGAGTTTTATTCATGGTTTCCTTTCTACGCCGCATTTGTTCCATCTGCTTTTTACGACTTCTAGCTCCAAACAAACCAGCAAGCCCACCAATAACACCCCCCGCAGCAGCTCCTATAGGACCACCTAATGTCATACCAGTAGCGGCTCCAGATCCTATGCCACCTATAGTACTACCAGCTACATCTCCAGTAGAGCCTTCTCCTGATAAACCAGAAATGGCAGAGCCAAGAACATTAGCTCCACCAAGGTAATTAGACAATTGATCCATGCCAAACGCATATGCTGGTACGTTTTTCTTATTAATTTTCTTTTTCATATTATATCATTGAGTATCTATAAGCTGTACTAATATAAGGTACTTTAAATTCATTACCATTATTACAATCATATTTATAATTGCAGATAAGATATTTCCCTTTCATTCTGTCCTTATAGGATTTATTAGCTAGCTGTTCTACTTCATTTAGCTTTAACGCATTACGAGGAATTGCAAATTTATAAGTATCCTCTCTGTAATCAATATCTTCACTAGTTAATGTTTCACTAGTTTGTCTTTTCGTAGTAAATAGTATTAAATCAAAATTGGTGTTTGTAGTAAAATCACCACTGTACTCAACATTATCAAATGTTTTAGTTTGTGGATACTCTGCATTTACTACAAATTCTATTTCAGATACTTTCGCTTTATCAGAATCTAAATTGGTTTGTTCACCACCATTATACTTAAATAGTTTTAATGACTTAAACAAATATAGTTTATCACTAAATTCTGCATAATAGTCTGGATTATAGTTATAGAATGAAGTAAATGCTCCTAATTGTTCATTAAAAGCTAAAGTTTTATCTCCTAGAGTAAACAGAACCTCATTATATTTCTTATCATAAACTGCAATAGGATCTTTTTTAAATAAGTCTTTATTCTTATTCAAATAGGATTGAACTCCTTTTAATTTAGATACAGTTTGTAATTGACCATTAAAACCACATATCTCATTACGTTTACTATCATACCAGTATACAGTACTATCTGATTGAGTGTTTGCTCTTAACTGGTTAGGACTTTCACCATTCATTGTAGTAAAGTAGTCATATCTATCTAGTATACCACCAGTACCTAGAGTAAGAGTACCGGGATTATTATCAGTTATAATAGAACGTTCGTTCACTGCAACTGTGCCAAAAGCGTCGGTTTGCCAGAATACTAGATTGTTTTTAAACAGCTTCATATCATTAATTTGACCAAATTTAGTATCCACATCAATATAGTTAGCTACTTTAAATTTCGTCCATGAATCAGTAACTTCATTATTTGTCTTTAGTTCTGAAGATATGATACGAGTATCTGTTAATAGATTATCTATGTTATAAATAGATTTAGATACAAACTTCTTTGCATTAGGTTGAGCAGAATAAGCATCATTGTATGCATACGATGGAGTATTCTGAGTATATAAATCACCAACAGTAATTATATCATCTTCTACAAAATGATTAGCATATCCATCACCAGCTTGATAAGTTCTATTTATAGATGAATCAGCATGAGTTAATGCTAGATTAACACTCGATTCACATGGTATAAAAGCACCTAAGAATAATCTATTGGCTTTATTGTTATAATAATCATCTGTATTATAACTAAACATACAGTTATTATAATCAAATATGTTTAGATAAGTATCTCCACCATAACATAGTACTGTGGAAATACTAGATTCAGCACTAGCCCCTGTAGTAATATATACGGAATTTTGTATAGCAGAGTAAGAATTACCGCCATATGCATTTACACTTTGCTTCATGTTACACAAAGCAACTGAATTAACATATCTGTAACTAGAAGTACTTACTGCTAATGGTATGTTAGCAATCATGTTGTCACTCTTAAATATAGAACATATTCCATGAGGACCATATTTTCTAACATTGTTTGCATCAGTCTTATCTACTTCACCATCTCCTGCGGTTCTAATATTATCCCATACCCAATTATAATATACTTTATCACCAATGGTTACTGCTTCAGCATTATACCAAGGCTGGTCACCATTCGTTAACCAAGGACTGCTCGGCCCTGCATATTTTGCACTTTCTACTGCAGCAGATTGAACACCATTTTCAACATATAAACCATAGTATTTAGCAAGTAACGCTGAATAGAAATCATCATTATTTATTACTATTGCTCCATTAGCAACATAACCATTACTAGACTGACCTCCTAATGATTTAGTTGGTTTTATTGTAGTACCATCATACTTTATAGATTTAGCATTCGCTAATACTTTTAGAGATCCATCTGTAATACCCCAGTCACCATCCGCAGTAATAGGGGATGTCATATGCCCTACCTTCTCAATTGTTTGAAACTTATCAATTAATGCATCAGCATTTTCTCTGTTGACTGCTATTTCTGGAGATACAAACATGAAATAATTATTAGATTGTGTATCTGACAAGTTAAAGGTATATTGGAAATCTCCATTGTTGTGAGTCTTTGCATAGTAACCATGCTTATTTGAATAAGCTAGATATGGGAATGGTGTTAAGATATTAGAGTCTCTATCATAATTTGTAATGCAACTTACTACTCCTTGAGCTAATATAGTTCTATCAGATAGAGTTCTTTCGCATCTAACTATTTCATATCTTACCACATCTGATGGTAAATTCTTTACTTCAAATTCAATGCCAAGAGGTTTAGTAACAACTGATAAATTAGATCCATAATCACTAGCATCATTGGAAGTAAAAAACTTATAACCAGAATCTTTATTAGATGGCATTCTTATATCACCTATCCAATGTACAGGAGACGCTAAACCTTGTTTATTGTATAGTACAATACCAAATCTATAAATCTCATCCCTCATATATCCTTTTACTTTGGACTCTATTTCGGCATTAGAATAGTTTGGTATCTTATTACCAGACGATAAACTTATTGAATTTGATTTATCGTTACCTTCATAGTTAATACCTAAACTAGTAAGTGATCTTGAAGAAGCATTGAATGTAAATTCTTCATTTATCATTCCTCTAGATGTAGTAGATGCATCTTCTAGTAAATCTGTAGTAATAAATCTATATGATACATTCTTGCCTTTTCCACCTTGTATGTATCCTCCTGTTGGAGAAGTAGTGTATTTGTATGCACTGCCGTCTACATTAAATGGGCATATACAATCGTGGTCTTTAGGTATATTTGTAGTAGTTAATGCTGATAGAGCAAAGTTTAACGAAGAACCAGAGTTAGATAACAATAATACATTACCAGAAGAATTAGCTCTAAATGCTCTAGCATCATATTCTACATCCCATGTTTCCTCAGTAAGATTAGCAGCAAATAATCTATTATCTTTAGATTCTATTACTTCAGGTATAAATGTGTAATTGGCTAATGAATTAAATTCATCAATACTTAATTCCGATACTAAGCTACCACCTTTATCTTCATAGTTTATTACAGAACCAGTGCCAATAACTATATCATCTACTATAGATATTACAGGTACTTCATTCTTTGCCTTATAGAATAAAGAGATTATCCTAAGTCTATCAAATCCAGTGCTATTGTTTCTTACTTGTAGTTTTATAGATTTACCAGTATTCTGTCCTTTAGAACTTCCTTTTACAGCATTATAATTTGTCTTTTGATCACCATCACTCAAATGATAAAGAGGAGTAAGTGGAGATATCGCAGATTCTGTACCTCTTACTTTGAACAATTGATAACAGTACTGTATCATTCCAGATTCTAAACTACCTGTTCCAAATCCATTAAATTCAAATGGCGCTAATGTAGCCTTTGGTAACATTACTATGTTATCTGAAGTAATGTTCTCATTACTTTTTATATGGCTATCATCTACATTTATTACTTTGATTTGAGCATGTCCATCTACCCAATATACTTTTACATTATCTTTTGCTTCCCATCTACATACGCTACTAATTGCAGCAACATTACTAGATGAAACTGTTATGTCTAAAGGTCTATTGGTTACTACTTTCGTCACGATTGGTTCTTCTTGTGATCTAGAAAAATCAATTCTATAGACATTATTGTTATTTGTACCATTAATCTTAGTAAAGACAATCGCCCAATCTCTTATTGTGGTAACATGTATAATAGTTTCGCCAGACAAATTTGAAGAAGGTCTACACGCTAGGAACCCTTCTATATTTTGCATTGCTGCAAAAGAAGACCCTTCATTCGTTAATATACGAATGTTCTCAGCATAAATATACTGATTTTCTTTTAAGACAGAATAATCTACGTCCATATTCATGCCACCAGAAAATGTATTTGTTTGTCTTCTTGCATTCATAATTAATTAGCATTATATATATGTTGTCTAGAACCAGTATGACTATAAAATGTGTTATGATCAAGAAATTCTGTATGTATCTTGTTCCATGTATTTTTAATAGACTCTAATTCATCTTCATTAGGTAGCATAGCTTCTGCATATGCTTGCTTACAGTAGAAGTTCCAAGAATTACGCATATCATAATATATACGTTGATTCATTTCGCCTCTTATATACTTTTGAAATCCTATTTTTTGTGCAATGTACCAGTAAATTGCTTCCATATATGAAGCACTATCTGGAATTAATGGATACCCATCTTCATCAGTAGGTATAGCACTATATGATAATTTCAGATACCCACATGGTGCATTTGTCATTATATAACCGGGTTTAATACTATACTGTAAATCCCAATTAGGATTAGTGCTTGTATTACCTCTCATATAATCTAAATTAATAGTATGCTTATTAATTAGGTTCCTAAGTATTGTCTTCATGTTTTTATTAGTATTTAGCATTTCTAGTGCTTCGGTTTTATCAATATTACCGTATAGATCTACAACTAGATTTACTAATACTTCATCCTTAACCCACATTTCGGGTTTTTCACAATCACAGCATTCATCACAACCCCAAGCAGCAAATGAACCTGTAGCTTTCCTCATAGGAAACCAAGGCCCATCACAATTAAAAGAATATGCAACTTGGTGTAGTTTATGTATGTTACAAGGTAACTGTGCTTGATGGCAGTGTATTTTGATAATTGGAGCCCCTTCTACACCTGAAACAATGTGTTCAAACTGTTGTACTGCACCAATTTTTTCAATACCTTCAGCAGCCCACTCTCTAAAATCAGAAATCTTAATTTCATCTTCCTCTAACCCTAGATCTGCTATTACTTTGGCTATCACAGTTTTGATTGATGTTAATTTCGTTATCATAAAATTTACAGTTCTAAGTAATCTCTTTCCTTATTTTTAATAATTTGGGCTAGCCGCCTCTTATTATCTCTAGTCATTACTAATTGATACATAGTCTTATTTGATGTAAGCATGTTATGCTTATTCCAATAAAATCTATATTTATAGAAGTTTGAATGTTCATTTAAGTGATATACCATTTTACCTAGCTTCTTTGATTCCGCATAATCTATTCTAAGGCTCTTTCCAGAATACTCTTTAGGCTTATGTTTAATTACACTTAATGTACCTAATCTGCATGGTAACTTTATTTCTTTACCATTTTCTATTAGTTCATCTCTCAAGTATTTGAAGTAATCATTAATTACTCCTCTAAATGTTTTATAGTCTACTTGATATAATGGGTTATCTTCTATGTAATCACAGTATGATTCATAAAATGCCCTACCTGTGTATGATTTAGTTTCCATATTCCCAAATATATTTATATGCTGTTTTATTAACGCCTCTGGCACAAGCAGAAATGGCACAACTAACAATTTTTCTGTTTTTATTCATTAACTCGTGTTCTAATAAAAAATCTGCAGCTTCTGTTGTAGAATTGTATATGTTTACAATATTTCCATTCTTATCCTTTTGTATAACTTTTTTATAATATGATGGATATTTTCTTTCTACTGTACTAAGATCAGTTTTATATTTCCAAATGTATCCACCAGCTTGAGTGTGTTTCCCTTTGCAACATTCTATAATTGATGAACTTTTACCAGTACCGATTGCCTTTGCTGCTGATTTAACACTAGGATATTCTGCTATAAAATTGCAATTTAGATCATACTGCACTACAGGTTTACTTATTTTTCTAGCAAACCCATTTTCCAATCTTTTCTTGGTTATTCTTTTCTTTTCTTCTTCTGAAAATTTTCTTCCAAGGCAACTATATGCAACGTTTAATATATTATACTCTGGTTTTAGATCTAAATATTTTTGTTCCAGAAAGATTAGGGTATCCTTTATAGGTTCGCAAGTTTCTAGAATTTGAAATACAAAATGTTTTTCACCATACTTATTCCAAGCTGCCTGTAAATAGGATGAATGATGCTTGTTATTATGTAAATCACTAATATGTTGTTTTAATCTTTGTTTAAAATTTTTTGTACTTCCTATATATTTGTGATTATTTAAAACATTTTTTATCATGTAAACTCCACTACCATTTTTATCAAAAACATCGAAGTTAGTTTCCATTCATTATTGTTTTACATCGTTAGTACTATTATTTGTATTATCAGTAGGTACAGTTAACATTATATTTAGTTCTTTGCTAAATATTAAGTTCTTCAAAGTAGGAATCATATTAGCAGGTATAGGATATGGACTGTCATAGTCATAACAATCTGCTACTTTTGTAGGGTCTTCTAAAATGCCTTCTATTTCTACATACTCTAGAAAACCAGGTCCATTTAAATATAAATGATTATTCTTTAAGTAAGCGATATAATCATTACATGTATATTTTCTACTTGTCTGATATTTAGCTTTTGTTTCATTACCAACCTGAATCAGATTACCATGCATATCTTTAACTGCTACTAGACCAGTACCAAAATGCAGATCTATAAATTTAGGTAATTCTTTATCTGATACGTAATGAAACCCATTAGGCACCCCGCATGTACTTACTTTGGATATATGCAACGGGCCTAATGTTTGTATATAGCTAGGATTAATATCTCGACCTTTATCTAAATCTTGCTTAATTAAATAGGCCCTATATTGATGAATCCACTGTTCTACCTGTATACGTGACAAAATCTCACTTTCGGATATATTACTCTCTCTATAAGTAAGAAATATATCATCGAGTATTGTAGTTAGTGAATTAAATCTCATAATTAATTTAATAAACTTTTTACAGTTAGTGTAACTTTTTCTTTATTATTTGTAGCTTCCTCAAGTAAAGCCATTAGTTCATCGAATGCTATTCTAGAATTACCTACCCAATCTTCTTTCTCACCATCCCAAGTACCTACAAGTATACATCCTTCTGTGTCTTTAGAACTATTACCTGTATGAATTCTAATACCGCTAAAGTTAGGGACATTAAGGATTTCTGGTAATATTTTCTTAAATCTTGGAGAATGTGTTAATTTAACTTCATAAGTACCTTCAGGTATTGCAGTTTTACCATAAACCTTTTCTCCTTCTGGTCTTACTCTATCTTCGAGGGTATCCGTTACATACTTTTCATTAATATACAATTCACCAATAGTGAATGTATTTGTCTTAAAAATTCTATTCAATTTTAGTTGCATAATAAAAATGTAATCCGTCAATTATACAATTATTTAATTGTAATTTGCGTTTAAGAGTACTGTACACAATTGGATAATCCATACAAATGTACTTTGCACAAGAGTAGGTTTTTATCACATTACCAAGTTCATCAGCGCATATTACTTTTTTCGATCTTGGGTTATTCTCCATAGAATTGTTCTTAGTTTTGTGTAATCTCTTTCCAGATTCTGAGATTTTTCTTTTGTGCTCTTCAGAAAGGTGCTTACCCTTTTTAAATTCATTGTTCCACACATTACCACCTCCATTAGTCATGTTATATCCAGTATTTTTAGAATCGTATAATTTTATAAAACACCTTTCATAAAAATCAATTCTTTTGCGATATAGTTTGTAAGAATTACAAACTATTATTTTTTCAACTTTATATACAAAAGATTGTATTCCATATTTTCTAATGGCCTTGTGAAATACAGTATTATCTAAATTATTTAGAGCGCACTGTATGTGTTGTTTATATCTCACATTTGGTCTAGTAGTTTGCCCTACATACACCTTTCCGTTAATTGTATTTAGATACGAATATATTATTCCAAAATATACTTTTTTGTTCTTAAACATTATCTAATCCCATTTTATGCAGCAGGTGTTTCTAATGCAGCAACTCTAGCTTCTAAAGCTTCATAATCACCTTCTAGAGTAGTCAATCTAAGATTCAAAGCTGAAATTAACTCTCTTACTTCACTATCATTATAGTTCTGAAGACTAGCAAGTTTATTTTTTTCTTGTGTAGTATAATCTTCAGTAGATAGCCCTTTACCTTCAACTTTATCTTCTTTGTTTTGTTCTAAATCCGCTATCTGTTGCTTTATCTGAGAAATGTCTTCAGTAGCTTTATTGTTAACTAAAATCCATTTAGTACCATTAAAATACTTTAAATCCCCACCATTTGGATTAGATGATAGATCTGCCCAATATTTAACAGATGCAGGATTAGGTTGAATTGTACTAGCTAGAATGTCGTATTTATTATTATAAAGTGTACTCATATTATTTTAAAATAAAAAAGGTTGACTAAATAGCCAACCTTTGTGTTTTAGATTTCATTTTCTTTTTCCTCAGTAGGAGGATCGATATTGTTTTCTTCCGGACGAACAGTAGAAATATTTTGTAAAAGTTGTTTAAGCTCTTTCACTTCAGCTCTCAATTCATCAAGTTCTTTGAAATCTTTTGTCACATTGGTTGTTATGTCCGAATTTACATTAAGTATTTTTAAGATGTCTTCACATCTCCTCATCTCCTCATCAATCTTACTTAAGCTCTCTTTCTTAATTCTACAATCCTCTAGAGATTGTCTAACCATATTAATAATTTGTGATTTTTCTGTGGCTATAGTAAGACCAATGTTTGAATCGGTCATCATTGTTTTATCTTCAGATACTGACAGTTTTCTTTGTTCACCATCACACGAAATCACTAGATCCACGAGCTTACGTCTATTTTGCATAGGCATCGGAAATTGTGTCGGTGGCACTGGTTCGTCATAGGGTTTTGATACACTGACTACCGTTCCTAAACTGTACATTGTGCTTTTTTTAAAAGTACCTGTTATCTCGAGTACGTGTATTCTTGTACCCGACGTTAACTGAGAGAATGTCATATCTTTATAAATTTAAAGAATATGGGCAACTCTCATAGCTGCCCATATATCTTGATTAATATATTAAGCAGCTGGTGTAGAAGCAGCAGGAGTATAACTCATTAACTGTATTACATTGTCACATTTGTTAAAATATGCAATGTATCTGTTCCCAGCACTAACTTGTGAACCAGTAATTGGTGCACTTGAAGCATTTACTAAAGGTATATTGTGAGTATTAGAAGCAGTACTTACAGAACCAGAAACTGAAATAAACACAGGTAGACTAGCTCCCGATGCTTCTGCCGTGTGGCGTACCTCCAAAACAATTACACCTTCTTTGGGTAATCTACACCATACTTTAGGGCAGATACCTAATACTACATTTTCAGTGGATTCACCTATTGCTATAGTTTTTACTTTAGGTATTACTAGATCTAAAATATTTACGGTGTTATTTCTACCAAATGGATTAAATACGAATTGAAATATTTTGCAATTATTTTGATATTTTGATAACCCTTGTATCTGTTACTTGTATTAAAGGGTTTGAATTAACTATTTGATAATGAGGAATTATATCCTTCTTAAAATTTAAAGTAAATAAGCGTCTAAAGAAACCTTTTTTACGCCATACTTTCTCTTCATATATAAATAGATCTTGACGATTCTTTATATCCAGCACATGTGTGATCATGCTGTCTATTCTTTCTATTTTGATAGTTGTCAATTGATTTGGCTTTAACTCTACTGTAAAATTCCTGTCTACTGGAATCTCTTGAGTTATTGTATCCGAAATAATAGTTTCTACTGATGCGACTTCTTTTAATTTCTTATCCTTTATTTTAAGTTCTTTAGATTGTTTTCTTAGTTCTTGTACTAAACTATCTTCAGAATTCTTGAAGTCATCTACAGTTAATTGTAATACTTTGTTTTGTTCTTCCATTCCTGAGAGAGCCTTCTCGTAGTAATGTAAATTCACAGAAGTTCTAGCTAACGCATTATCTAGATTATCTACCTTTTTATTTAATCTGTAATTATCAAAACCTAAAACTGCTATCAATAGTATAGCACCTAATTTTATGTAATGTATAAAATTCACTATTTAATCTTTTTAACCAATTTTCTTATCTTAGGCAAATCTTCTCTATCTATAGTAATATCAAGATACTTTTCGCCTTTTTTACGTATGAACTTATTTAGAAGTTTCCAAGGTCCATCTGGATATAATGTAGCCAAGTTTTCTATAACAGACCATAGTTCTACTCCAGCAATAAGTCCTGCAAAGAATTCTACTAGATGAGCATCTATAGATACTAATATACTAACATCTATTTGATTTGCAAACCATATAATAGCACCGCACCAACCAAATTTGCGTAAGGTTTTCCATAGTCTTCTTGATTCAAACTTTTTTTGATTCTTAAATGCTATCTTACTCCCTAAATAAGCATCTACTAATATGATTAGCAGTAGGATAAATAGAACTGTCCATAAGGGCGTAAAACTACCTGCCACCCAACTAAATGCTCCTGTTAATAAGCAGGAAATAAATTTGGCTGGACCATCGTTAAATAGTTCTTTAAAGTAGTTCATACTAGATGTTCCTTGGGACAATAAAAAATATTGATGAATTTTATTTAACATAATAGATTGATATGAAAGGAAAACAAAAACGCTAACTAAATTTTACTTCAGTTAGCGTTTGGTATTTTTTGATATGAGAATTGATGCTATAACGTCTTTAGTCATCAAAAGTTCTTCTATATAAATTGACACTACCCTAAGTAATAGCGGTTATTGTTAACCTAATTTAATTACTGGAAGTGCTGTGTTAAGTTCTCTTTTTGGTGCGGTGGTATATGAAGCAGCATTAGCATCTAGGAACCAAGCTGTAGTAGCATCTTGTTGAGTAGAAGACCAAAAGGCTTTATAACTAAAATAAGAAAAACCAAATGTATCAATTACCCAATCTTGTAATTCTGATCTATACTTATAAATTATAAGAAGTTCACCAATAGATGGTAAATACCAATTAGTACCAATCGGTACAGGAGTAAACCTATATGCATATCCAGCAGCATACTCATTCGATCCAGCGACATTCTGAAAAGTATTATGTAATGTTTCTGTATTTTGTCTACCATTAAGATCATCAACACCAATTCCAACATCTGGTACCATAAAAGTATCAAAATTCTCAGGACACCACCTATAACCATTAGATAGATTTACTCTAGGTGGTAATAAAAACGAACCGTTGCTATCCACGATAGCAAACCCAAGAACTTGTGATATGTTGGTATTGGATAATTTTTGAAATTCAGGAAAAGTATAAAATTTCTTATCCACGTGATATACATATACTCCTTCTACTACAGGTAGATTTGGATACACTTTCGTATTACCAAGAAATATTGCGTCTACCTTAGTTGTTCCCAACATTACATTTGTTATATCTGTACTTCCTAACTTTATCATATTAACCTGTAATTATATATAACGTTGTTGCTGATTTACTTGATAATGCATCATATGCAGATTGAGTCATAACCCTAATGCTTGCTACACCAGATTCATTTTTAACAGGTGTGTAGCCTAGTGCGCTAGTTACATTACCACTGCTTAAAGAAATAGTTCCAGAAGAATTTGTAATGTTACTCCCGGTTTTTACTCCACCTAATACAGAACTGGTTGCCGTTGGCAATGAATAATTATTAGCATTAGTGGCTACACCATTTAATTTGGTTACCATTGCAGAACTCATTAGACCGTTAGCGGATGTGGTAGCAACTGCATATGTGGTATCTTTAGCAGATATACTTAATTGTCCTGAAGTAGGAGTAAGGGTTACATTACTACCAGCTACTACATTAATTGTTTTAGCTGCAGATCCATTAAATGTATATAAATTTGTACCCTCTGTGCTTCCTCCTGCTACTTTAAATATAAACGAATTAGCAACTTTCGATGCATTTACTGCAGTACCTCCACTTGCTAATGCCCCAACTTCAGATGCGGTATAGGTAGGCTTAGATGATCCAATCCAACTAGGTTTACTTGTAATTTCAGTCCAAGTATAAGTTGGTTTTGTACTAGCTTTAGCCCAAGCACTAACATCGGATGCTGGACGAGAATTACTTAGTCTTGAGTCATTTCCTTGACAAGCAGTTCCAGCTGCAGTACCATATGTTACACTAATCGTACCAGATGAGTTAGTAATACCAGTACTAGTTTTAACACCTCCTAACACAGATGAGGTAGCTGCAGGCAAACTGTAATTATTTGCACTAGCTGCAATACCAGCTAACTTATTTTTTTCAGCTGTAGTATAATCATTTGTACTAAGGGATTTCCCTGATACTTTATCAACTTTATTACCCAATGCTGAGTTCATTGCAGCAGTAGTCGCATATCCAGATAAATCTACAGTTTCACTAAGCTTATCCCATGTTGGTGTAGTAGATGTAGCTACATAGTTTGCACCAGTATCACTAACATTGTAAACATCACCTATTGTTACATCCACAGTAGGTAGATTGGCATAACTAGCAACAGATCCTTTTACTCTATAAACACTACTAACCTTACTATCTACTTCAGCTTTTGTATACACATTACTTGCATTAGCTTTAGTAGCCAATTGTGTATCTACATAAGATTTTGTTACATCCACAGTAGGTATAGTTGGTTTATTACTAAGGTCTGCATAACTACCAGAAGTGGCAACTGTAGCTAAACTTGGTCTACCAGTTAAATCATTATATGCACCACTTGTAGCAACTGTAGCAAATTTTGGTTTACCTAATACATTATCCCATTCAACTGAATCTGCCATACCACCACCAGTTGCACTAAGTACTTCCCCATTCATGGTTAAACCTGTACCAACTTTAATACCACCTTTAACTGTGTCTGAAGCTGTAGGCAACGTGTAATTGCTTAAACCTGCTAACTTAGTTTTCTCCTGAGAGGTGTAGTCGTTAGAACTAAGTCCAAATCCATCTACCTTATCTACTTTACTTTGGATAGCTGTAGTATTAGCAGCAATAGCAGCAGTGTTTTGAGATATCTTTTGATTTATTTCAGTAAAATCTACTTCTGGTATGTTGACTACTGTCCACTCACCACTTTGTCTAGCATATTGTTTACCGTCTAATGGAGCTTCTGGAATTATTGGATTGTTATCCGAGCTCAGGTATGGTATCTTAACCCATTCCCCATTATTTTTTACTTTAATTACCATAATTAGATATTAAATATTTGTCTACCAACAGATTTGGCATTGTCTCTACAATTTTGGAATGCTTGCCATTCTTCAAAACGACTACGCATTATTTCTCCATTCATGAATTGTTCAACCATATTAGATTTTAATGCTGCTTCCTCATCTGCACTATACTTTGTTCTAATGATTTTACTTACAAAAGAATCGTAGGTTGGTTCTTCATTGAATTTTAATTCATAATAAGCATAACCATGTATATCTTCAGAATTAATTTCTTCAATATCCCATCTAACTGCCCATTCATTCATTCCTAGGTATTCTATTACTTCAGGTATATGATCACCTTGTACTTTCTTTAATTCCATAACTACTTAATAATTTTTGTCTATAATCTTTAAAATTATAAGATCTCGTAAAGCGATACCATAAATTATGACAGTTTCCATATTTACACCATCCCCAATAAGCTGCTAGTGATGCTAGCCTCTTATTATTACTTTTATAACTTAATTTATGAATAAACTTCTTTTTGATATCTTTCCTGAGTAAAGTATGACCGTGGTAAAATACATAACCAATAAAATCTATACCTCTTACTTCTACAGGAAATATCTGCCAATTACGTTTTACTTTTAATTTCACGTCCTCAGCTAGATATTTTTCAATCTCTTGTAAGCAATATCTTAAGTAATCTTTATCTGGGTGTAATATAACAATATCATCACAATACCTGTAATAATATTTTATTTTTAATACTTGTTTAATCCACCTATCGAACCAAGTCAAATTCAAATTTGCTGCAAATTGAGATATGTAATTTCCAATTGGTAAACCTTTTGGTGTAGAATAAACTACATGATGTAATAATCTTAATAGTTTCTTATCCTTAAATACCTTTTCAAATTGTGAGTATAACACATCTTGATCTACAGAAGGAAAGAACTTTTTAATATCTAATTTTAAACAATATTTTGTGCCTTCTTTATCAGCTTTTAAATCTCTTTTCAATCTCTTTACTCCATAATGAATACCTCTTCCTTTTAAACAGTTGAAGGTATCTGCAGTAAAGCTATTAACAAGGTAAGGTTCTATAACATTCATTATAGCATGATGGACTATTCTGTCTGGATAATACGGTAGCCTATATATTTCTCTTTCTTTGTTACCACGATCGGCGATGATTGTATATACGCAGTATTCCGAAGTACGATAAGTATCTTCAATTAATGCCTTTTGTAACCGGACCAGATTTTCATATGGGTTCCTGTCAAATTTCTTAACGCCGTATCTTTTAGTTTTACCTAGCCTAGCCTTCTTTTCAGCCCGGACCAGATTTTCATATGATATTATCCTGTTAAATAAATTGCCTATTCTTTTCATAAGCTATTTTGGTGGTAAGACCCGTTCGCCCAATACTACTAGGGTCTCTTCAAAGCACCTGTTATCTTTTACCTAGAGGTAAGGCTGATCTAAGTTCAACAAACATTTTTGAAAGTATATGAAAGTATCTGTTAGTTCCAAAATTTCACTGATATTCGTCTATGAATTCGAGGATGCATTATTAGCATTAGCTATGAAGACTCTGCATTGAGAACCATTATCTGAATTACCTGACTGTTTTTTCAAGTATGAAATAATGTGACAGCAGTCTTACTATAAAGTCATCTCATAGTAATTCTTTTAGATCCCGCCCTTGTTATTAATATTTAATTATCTATATTACTCAGGACTATGCCTGCATTTTCTTAAATGTATCCGAATCAACTACAACGATCTTACCGTAAAAGGCTAATCTTGCACCGATAGCCGTCCACGAACCCGAGGACGCAATATTAGCATGCGCCACGAAGACCCCGCATCGAGAACCATGATCCGAACCACCCGACCGTAGAAAGATTCTATTTCCTGTTGGATTAAACCAGCTATAATCGGAATAGTAAGTAGTTTCAGATCCACCATGTGCTGTAGGAACTACATCACCATATTTACCTTGAGCTATGGCTTTAGTCCATCCAGAATATGCTGCAGTTGCAGCTGGATTAGGTTCATATCCTACAACTCTGATATTAGTAGCACCTGCTGCTTCAAGCTCTGCTACATCCTTATCTGGGAATGAACCTCCGTCATATACAACGTATTTACCTTTCAAAATGTTTATTCCTTGTACAAACTCCCACTTACTGTAATAGCAGTCTTCAAGTCCTAGGAAGTTAGTTGAATAGTATGATGTATCATTTGTAGTAGCCTTTTTACCATCTCTATTACCCAATGTAATAGTTGCTCCAGTAATTCCATAATTATATCTTTTGGTTCCACCAGAACAAGGTATTGCTGAATTAGAAGTACTGATGTTAGTGGTCTTATAGTAAGCACAAAACATTCTAGCTATAGTAGCATGAGATCTATAATCTCCAATACTCCATAAAGGACCATTTGACTTAGCTTGAGATACAAATGTAGCCATTGTTTGTGAAGCAGTAGACGCTACACCCCATACAGACATTAAAGTTCCATCAGTATTAGTATAAGCCTCAAAAGTACTTAACAACATTTCAGGTTCTTCGATATAATCACTATCAATTTGTTGTTCAGAAATATAAGTTCTCCAAATGCCAGGTGATCTTTCAACAGTTTTATGATAGTATTTTGGGAAATACACCATTCTATTTTCTTTTCTAGAAAGGTCAATATCAATAGCAGAACCATCGGGCCAATTAGCACTATTTTCTTCATTACAATAACTAATTAATGCAGCATCATCTCCATAGGGTTTAGCAATACATCTCTTAAACTTACTTCTTAATGATTCAATTACATTTCTATTACCACCTGTTGCACATGTTGTGGATGAATTGTTTTCATCATTTTCATACCAGTATGCTAGAGTATCTTCTAGATTAGAAGTAGTTACAATTTTACCTACATTTACATACACAATATTTTCAGGAGCAGTAGTTTGAACAGAATTTACTAAAGTAAATTGTTTACTAACGCAGATATCCAAACTGGAAGTTCCTCCATATCTTTGTAGATTTGTTACCCAAATTTGTACTTCTGAATCAGTAGCTACATAACCAACTTTATATTGACTTGCATCTCCTATGTGATTTACAACCTCAACTCCAATTTTTCCTCTTGTACTGGCAGTAATAGTAGTAAATATTTCTTCTGTAGAAGCAAAGTTAGTCAAACCGTAAATGTTGAATACTACTTTAGCTTCTCCAGTATCAGTGGAAGCTACAGTTGGTAAATTACCTATATGCCAAAATCTGAATCCATTTCCAATAGATGGCCTACTAAAAACAGAATGAGGACCAGTAGCATTTCCAATAGTAACTAATTGATAACCATCTAACAAATCAGCATCTAATCCACTACCTGAACCATCATTACCAGCATGCCACACTTTATTACCTTTGTAAAGAAACCTATTTTCTCCTACTGCTAAATTATTAGCAATTTCCCAAGGAGAAGTTCCCCAACCAATATATGCATGAGTACGTGTATATTCAGATCCATTATTTATAATCATAGAACCAAATGAATATGTAACCTCCTCATTTACATCATAAAACCTCAAAGCCGACGCCGACCCACCCGAAGAAAAACTATGAACCTGTGCAAGCTGCGCTCCTTGTAATTTTAAATTACCATTCATAACGTCCCCGGACTTCTTAACATATCTAGCATCGCTAGTATCTTGAGTCATTGCAGTAATACCTTTAGCAAATGCAATTTTAGTACCATTCTTTGTAGCAGCAGTAATTACATTACCTGTACCAGTTACTTCAACTGTTTCAAGTTTATTTGCTTTTAGGTTGGTAATGTCCTGAGTAATTGTAGAATCATCGTAATTACTCAACCCATCAAGCTTAGTCTTATCAGCAGCAGACATTACACCTGCAGTAGTACTGGTAGCTTTGTTAATAGTGAGTACTTGATTGGAATTATTATCTGTAACAGGATCTTTAATATTCAACGTAATAGCAGCATTATTTGCATCTTGTGCAAAACTACCACTAGTTACATAACTATTAAGATTGTTTACTTTATTCTTATCAGCATTACTGTAGTCATTAGTAGATAAATCTTTACCCTCTACTTGATGAACAAATCTTGCATCAGCATCTACTTTACTATAACCATCAAATGTAAAGTCATAATCCTCATCAGTATCCATCCAGATTATTTCATCATTAGTAGGTTCATTTGGACCAATTGCAACATCCTCTGGAATAGTTACATTCTTATTAACAACATTGAGTTCTACTCTTTTAGTAATAGTCTCAATCTTATTAACTTGTGCACCTGCTTCAATACCTTGTAACTTTGCAAAGTCTTCTTTAGACATCAAACCATTAGCAGTTAATGAAGATAATTCAGCAATACCTCCTAATGCATCCCAACCTTCACTTGTCCATGCATAGTTAGTATCGTTCTTACGAACATTCCATACATCACCAATCACATTACCTTCAGTAGGTAAATCTTCTACACTATCTACAGATCCCTTAAAGATGTACACAGAAGTAAATTTACTATCTACTTGGGATTTATTATAGTAGTTGTTAGCAAGATCATCTGCTACTACCTTTATGCTAGCATCAGTTTGATCCTTAGTATAGTACCTAGTATCATGAGTATGAGTGGTTACTTCACCTATTAATACAGCTTCAATGGCTGCTTTACTAAGTTCAGCATCTTTACCGGGTTCTCCTTGAGGTCCTTGGAATCTACCCATGTTAACCCATTCTGTACCATTCCAGAAGTATAAGTCTGTACCAACAATATAAGAATCACTAAGTTGTGGATCTACTATAGTATCTAAATCTTCTGGACTATCAAGACTACCTTTTAATACAATACCTGAGGATGGCCAACCAGTATTTACATATACATCATCAACTTCATCCCAAAGATACCAATAACCATCATCCCCTACTTTGGGAGGATTGTCTGCATATTCTTTAGCTCTGTTTGCTTGAGTATTAGCATTATTAGCAGCAGTAGTTGCATTTGTAGTAGCCTGTTGTGCAGCTGTTTTAGCCTCATTTACGGCAGTTATAGCGTCAGCTGTATTCTTTTCCCTTGCAGCCTCTTGAGTCTCTCTAACAGCCTCATTTGCCTGTCTAGTGGCTTCATTTGATATCCTTTCCTGTTCTGCTGTATCACGAGCTGTTTCTGCTTCTACACGCTTAGCTTCTTCCTCCTTTCTAGAAGTCTCAGCAGTTACTCTTTCACTTTCAGATGCAACTCTAATTGCTTCATTAGCTATACGTTCTTTTTCCTTAGTGTTACGTTCACTTTCAGAATTTGCCCTTAATTGCTCTGCTGCTGCTCTTGCACCTTCCGCTTCTACACGATCTGACTCTGCATTAACCCTACTAGACTCTGCTTCTTTTCTAGAAGTCTCAGCAGCAATACGAGCATTCTCAGCAGTTACCCTTTTAGACTCTTCTGCTTTCCTACTGTCTTCATTGGAGATACGTGTATTCTCATTGCTTACTCTGGTATTCTCAGCATTAACTCTACCTTGTTCCGCAGTAACACGTAATGCTTCTGCTTCTTTAACAGCTTTTTCAGTAGCTTCTACTTGAGCTTTAGCATCTAAGGCTTCTGCTGCTGCATCTAATGCAGGTTGTTTTAATGATTGAACCCACTCTGCTTCAGTACCTACAAAACCATGTTGTACTGCAACTTCATATGCTGACCAACCTTGAATACCTTGCATACCAGATAAGTCAACAATAAACTTCCAACCATTCTGAGTCTTTAAGTAAACTTTAGCGTCATCAGGGTCTTCTACATCATTAGTATTAATAAGTACATATTCACCTAACTTTACATCAGCAGTACCCCAATCGGCTTCCATTGCTTCTATTGAAGGATATTCCTTCTTATAAGTGAAAGCATCACCAATAGCAGATATACCAGTATTAACATATTGTTTAGTATCGTAGTCATAAATCCACCAATCATTATCTACGATCTTTGGTGGATTACTAGCAATCTCTTCAGCTTTATCAGTAGCAGCTATAGCATCGTCAACTATACCTTCAATTTCTTCTACAGCTTGATTGGCTTTATCTGCAGCTTCATTTGCTTTGTTAGCTGCATCTAGTGCAGCAACAGCAGCATCTTCAGATGCTTTGCTTAAACTATCAATCCAATCTTGTTCACTACCTTTAAATCCTAATTTAACTGCAATATCGTAAGCACTAAGACCACGAGCTTCTATACCTGTATCTACATATACTTTGTTGATAGGATCATAAGTAAACCAATGATAATTCTCACCTATATATGGAGTCTCTGCAGTAGCTTTTACTCCAGTATCTCTATTGTCTACCCACCAGTTGCCATTAGAACCAATAAATGGTGGTACATAGTCATCTTTACTTACATCAAAGAGTACAATCCATTTTTCTATATCACGATTGTAAACTTTAATTATTCTACCTTTTGAATCTGCTCCCAAGTCAACCCAGTACCCAACCTGATCTGGATTGGGTACGGTTATACTTGCGAACCATTCATAATATACATTATTCTTAATCATATTAAACTATATATGGATTTTCCTCTTTTATTGTTTGTATCGCTTCTAACCACTTATTATAGTATTCTGTAGCTTTCTCATCATTGCCTAGCGCTGTGTTTTTCACATACCCCATATAAAAAGGATCTGCAATACTAGAGTATTCAGATTCTCTTTTTTTCTCTATTTCTGCATTTTTGGCTGTTTTAATATTGTACAATTCTTGTTCAGAATATTCAGACATTGTAAATAAATGTCTCCAATCATATTCTGGGTGGTTTAAATAAAAATTTACATGATCATCAGACATCACAAAAGAGAACCCATTTTCTATATCTGCGTATTCTGTTGAAAATGCACATTCTGGTATACCTTCAAATTGTTCTTCAGTATACTCTACTACTCCGTTTTTATCTAATACGTATTTCATATTATTTCATTCTAAAAAAGTAAATATCTGCAGCAGCACTAGAATCTAATGCATGAGTATTTCCTTTAGTATCAATAAAGGTTATTTTAACAGTTGTACTTGTAACTTCATTTATTACTGCACTACCAGCAAAACCTGCTGAATCCCCACCTCGCATACTACCTATGTGTAAAGCTGAGATTTGAGAAGTACCAAAATTATGAGAAAATACATAACCTCCTCCAGAAGTAGTTACACCACTAATTGAATTACCACCAATATTTACTAAGTTATATTTTGTACGACCTACATGATAAATACAAAATAAGGTACCCGGACCATTCCAATTACTAAGATAATTAGAACTTACATTAAGGCTTTTGCAATTAACACTACCAGTAAATGTACCACTAGTAGCGTACATGTTACCATCTCCATCCACTCTAAATGGAGCTGAACCTGCATTACCATAGTTGGTACCTGCCCAAAACCTCCATTTCCCACTACCAGCCATACCAGCTGAAGCTGCATTACCATTGATTGTACGAGGACCAACAGTCAAAATACCACCAGCATACATTTGTAACAATGACCCAGTGTGTTTATCCCCTTTGTCTGTAACAATATCATCAATTCCAATAGCAAAAACAGGATTATCAGCAGCAGCATCATTACCTGGATTTAAAACTACTTTTTTATTCGCAGAATAAATAATACCAGTAGGATCAAAATTCCAACCTGCTATAGTAGCAGTTTGTGCTAATAATAAATCTGTTGCAACCATTTCAAAAGAAGACATTACCTTAAATCCGCTAATTTCATCAGTAGAACCTTTACTTTTTACAATGTAGTATTGACCATTATATTTAACAACATCTCTTCTATCTTCATTCCAGTAATAAGTTTTACTACTGCTAAAATCTCCTCTAAATGTTAATGCTGGTCCTGCTGGACCTGTTTCACCTTGCGCTGGTCTACCTTGTACCCAGCCAAGAGAGGAATCATAATAATACCAATATCCATTTAAAATGTACGGAGAATGCCCATCATTACCATTAGCTCCATTAGCTCCATTAGCTCCGTCTTTACCGGAAAATTTAACTGGTTCTGTCCATCTATAAGATGTATTTGGTATTAGATCTATAGAATTAGTATTTGGATTATAAGTACCTTTACTTGACCAAGTAGTATAGCTACTTAGATAATGTGCATCTAATGACCAGTTGTATGCGCCTGTTGCAGTAGGTAATGTGGTAAACGTTGGCCTAGAAGGTGTACTATTACTACAGATATAAATAGTAACTTCTTGTTTACCATTTTGACCAGTAATTCCCTGTTTACTCTTGGATATTACAAAATCTACTGTGTCTACTTTTGTATTTGATCCTTTTACAGTTGTATAAAAATCTATTTTATATACTAAAGCATCTGAAGTAAACGCAGAAAGTTTATCTGTAGGATAGCTTAATTCTTTTGTACTACTATTATAACTTAAAGATGGACCTGTTCCATAGTAAGGGGTTCCATAACCTTGTAATGTATAATTGGTTACTTCCTCATTACCATATCTTAATTTACTAGTTGTAGTTGCTACTCTAGCGGCATCAGCAGTGAAGTTACCGTTCTCATCAGTTACAATAGAACAGTTTTCATTTTGTAACGAACCACGATAAACATTTTCTCCATCTCTTACTTTGTTGATAGTTATGAAATCATAAAATTCGTTACCAACTGAATCTGTAACTACACACTTGAAAGTGACTTCATCAGCAATGTTCATCCATGCAGAGTTATATTGTACTCGTAATGTTGGGCCTACTTCGTTCTGAATTAAATTCCAACTGTATTTACCAGCTTCACTATAATACCACTTATAAGTTGCACCATTAACATTTGTAGTAGATGTTGAAATATCTATATAGGTAGGATTTGGTACAGTTTCACCACTCTTGTAATGAAAATATTGTTCACCAGTCATCGTTAGATACATCGCATCTTCTCCGTTGAATCCATTCTCGCCATCTTTTGTACTACCTATGTACCATACTTTATCAATAGTGTATCCATCTTCTAGTGTAACACTAATAGTTATTTCTGCAGTAGTAGAGTTTAGAGTATCTAAATATATTCTATCCAAAGAAGCTCCTACATGTGATGTAGCTGAACCTTTAGAAGTTCTTACAGTCATGTTTTTAATCGCAATAGGATTTATACCATGATATGCCACAACATCTGTATATATTTCATTTATGATTATTTTTGGATTACCAGATTCGTCATAGGGAATTACAGCAGTACCGTTACTTAAGTCTACATAATAAGCATCTGCTCCTTCAGCACCATTGAATAATTTTGCAAGCTGTACATCATCATAATACTCACCACCATCTGAATTAGTTACTGTACATCTTAAAGATAATGTTCTTTGACCTTTATTTAATGAAGTGTAAAATACCTCTAATGAACTATAAGTTCCAATAATTACTCCAGTATCTAATCTTGTCCATTTGAAAGATGGATTAGTCATACCATGCACATTTGCTGTGAGACTTATAGTAGATGGAGTTGGCGCCCCACTATCATCTGGTGTTTCATATAAAAATAATCTATCACCAGTAATTTCTACCCATTTAGCAACATCATCACTTGGGGTACCTGCTTCACCTTTTGATACTTGTTTCTGCCAATCATCTTCTTCATCTTTTGGTTCTGCTGTAGTACCATCTGGTTTCATACAAATCCACAAACTACCATTATGACTTACTTGATCGTAATAATAGTAAGTATTACCAGAAACCCAAAGGCCTTTATATACAGGTACTCTAACGATTCCTGTATTAGAAGTTTGATAAATTGTACCTACAAATTTAGTTTGTTCTCCACCAATTACAACTCTTTCCCTTACTACACCAGCTACAGGATCATCTGCCAGAGTAAACTCATCTATACCTTTGTAGAATGTTAATCTAGGGGAATTCATACCTTTAGCACTAATATAGATCGCATTACGACGCTCATCCATTTGTAAGTTATAATCTGGATCAGCTTCATACATGTGCCCTAACTGAAGTATAGTATCTCCTTCTCCTGGCTCTGAGCTATTTGGTTCACATACATCCTTTGATAATACAATGTAATCTCTTCCAACTTCATTAACTTTACGCCAATATCTTTTAACATTTTTGCCATCAAACTGTTGGCATATTGCCATATCATTAACTACAAATTCATTGTACTTAGTTCCATCTTCTGTATCAAAATAGCATTTATATCCATCAGCAAGTGTTTCTACTTTAGTACATTTCATGTCTCCTAAAGTAACCAACAAATCTCCTCCAACAGCCTTTATTTCATTTACTGTAAGTTCATTAACTGTCATGTTACCTCTTACAAATAAATTATCAAGCTCTAGATTCCATTTAGTTCCAAAAGGATACAAACTAGCGCCTTGTCCATCCCAACCAGATCTAAATATTGTTCCACCCTGTAAACCATTTTTAAAGTCTATCCTACCTTCTGCAGTATCCCCATATTTATTTAAAAAGGTCTTTTCAGTTTTTAAAGAAGTATACAATGTACCATCGGAAGGTTGTGTTGTTTCTGTCGATTTAATTACAGGTAAAGAACCAGAACTACTAGCCACTGCTTCTACTTGATTTTCAAGTTTAGACAATGCTTGATTTAATGTATCAGATGTAGCCAATGGAGATGCATCATTCGCTTTATAATAACCAGACAAAGGAAATATTGTAGCAGTACTTTGGGTGTGATAGCCTGGAGTAGAACCACTACCTCCACCATTTGCAATTACTTCTGCTAAAGCAGTGATAGTATTCTCAGCTACAGTAAGTCTACTAAGTGCATCTTGTAATTGTTGTAATGTAGATCTATTGTCAATATCATCTATCCACTCTTGCATAGTACCACCAATCTCTGACATATCGGTGTCATGCTTAGTATCTAAAGTAATGATCTTATTATTCAATACATCATAGTAACTAGTAATAGCACTATTAAGATTAGTAGTTACACTAGTATCTCCTTCTACTATCTTATTACTAAGATCTTTATAATTATCATTTACTTTAGTATCTAGTATCTCAACATCTTCTTCTACAGCATCTACTCTCTCATTAGTGGCAAATGTACCTGATAGTGATGTAGTAAAACTTCCACTAGTAATATTCTTATTACTACCATCTTGTACAAGGGTAATGAGGTCTTGCTCTTGCAGTTTAGTTGTTAGTTCAAATTGTGATATCTTTTTATTCATATTACTCTTGGATTATATGTTCTTCAATTTCTGTAAGAATACAATCATTATCAATGTCTTGTATTTCATAGAAATTTATTTGTTTTTTTAAACAGTTAATGTACCCACCAATCTTAATCAAATCTTCCTGAGTAAAAGGAAAATCTGGATCATTTTTCTTTAAGTCAGATTCAAGTTGATTATATATAACTTCTAAATGAGGAATAAGTACTATATTAGTAACAGATATATTATCAATATCAACATTCATTTTGGTAGAATCATTAATCTGTTTACCTACCTTATTTACATATTGTGCATGATCCATTACTACAGTTTTTACAAGTATTACAATTTATTGTACAATTACAGGTTCTCATACCAAGTAGGTTTAACATTTCTTTATAATACATATCAGCATCTTCTGTCAGACCTAACTTTGTGGCATTGTCATATAATTCCTTCTTAAATAAGAACATCATAATACGCTCTTTCATTTTATTATCAAGGCAATTATGGCAATACCTGGTAAGTAATTTTACTTCCGCTAAATATAATGATTCTTCCATATTTTTTTAAAATAAAAAAGGGAGCATGGGGGAATACCCCAAGCCCCCTTGTGAGTTAATAAGTTTAAAAGTTAGGCTTTAGCAACAAATGCTTTTAATGCTGTTTCAAAAGCAGAACCAGAAATTTTATCTTTATTAACATAAATCTCTGCAGATAGCGGAGTAGTTTTGATGTACTGATTATCGTTGCTTAAATACAAGTTATCCCACTCTAAAGTAAGAGTATCATATTCTGCACTCAGATCTGATCTGAATTCAGGAGCAATATACGGATAAATAGCATTAGCACGGTACTGAATACCTTCGTAACCAAGATTCCAATTCTCACGATCTCTTACAATATAAGCATTACCACGACCCGGAGTACCCTGAGTCTTAGCAATCGTCAAATTAGAAATAGGATACATTACATTGCTCAACAAACCAGAAGGAATTGTCTTCCACATGAAAACATCCATAGATACTTGGCAATAACCAGCATCTAAAGTAATTCCCTGATTATACGGAATTTCCTTTGCAGTCAATGTTAATACTGCAGCAGCACTAGTAGCTACTACTCTGGCTTGTTTATGACTATTGATCTTATTCTTGAAAGAAGTGATCAAATCTGTTGCATTAGTAGTTTTAGCAATTACCTCATAAGTATGAGTAAACTGACCCGGAGCTTCGTGAATGTCATTATAAACAATGCGCAATACATAACGATGTCCCACTTCAGGAGTAACATCAGTTGCAGTAATTACTACTTTGTCTTCAGCCTTAGCAACAAACTCAGTGAATACCATAGACGGTTTAGAACCTTTCTGAATCGGCATACTATAGTTAATAACCGACTTTGTAGATTTTGTACCCTCTTGATCGTATACATCTTCTTTACCAACACAAACACCAATGTAAAGTGCAGTGGCAGCTTCTGCCTCAGATGCAGATTTAACAATTACTTTGTTCTCATTGAACAATGCGATATCACCGTCAACTAAAGCATTTACAGTAGTATAAGAATCCGGAGCTGTCTTAGCGATAAGTACTTTATTTACTTTATTAAGCATATTATTTATTTTTTATTATAGCTTCACAAAAATGTATTAAATCATTATATTCCATATATCCCTTCATCATGTTTGCAGCTGCACAAACAAGTTGAATATTGTCTTTAGTATAACCTTTTGAAGAGTCTATTCTATCTACACTAAGATTGTAAATGTTTTTCTTTCCGTTTCCCCATATTAATGTCATAGGAAATTTAGTAAGTGCACATTTTCCATCTTGTTTATTCCATAATTTTTGTAAATCAGATATCGTAATATCTATAAAAAGATTTTTTTTCTTAGCACGAACTAAGGCATCATGAAGTCTTACTTTTAAAACCCTTTCTAATGCTATAGCTTCTTTTACTTTTTTACGATTATCGTTATAAAAGGTTTTATAACATTCTTTACAAGAATTATTTAACATATCTCTATGTTTATTCTTTGTAGATTTAGTAAACTCTTTAGCTGGTTTATATTTTTTACAATGGGAACATAAATATAATTTTTCTTCCATTTTTACAAAGCACTTAGTTAAACATTGAGCTCAGTTTAACTTATTTTAGTTCTTCTACTTTGCTTTCGCATTTCCTCGTTAAACTAAACTTTTCGTATATTACTCCATACTATTTACTTCGTTAATATACGATTGATATCTAGGATTAGCCTCATTCTCCAAATACAACTCAACCGCTAACTTTACTATCTCATCATGAGTTGATGCTGGCATATCCTTGTACTCCTCAAACGGAGCATCAGTGAGGCTAATCTTATTGGGTATTCTCAAGTATGTGAGAATATAATTTCTTATATGGTAATTACCATCTGTATATAAATGAATAGTATTACCTTCATATAGTCTTAATGGTCTAGCAGATCTACCATGTAATCTATATTCTGACAAAGTATTTTGTCTTTGTCTATCAATGTTTTCTACAGTAGCCTCTAACACATCTGTGTTCTTAGTTCTTGGTTGACCACTTGGACCAACAGGCCAACAATGATCATAACTAAATATTACAGCTGTTTCACCTAAAGTAGTCATATAATCTTCTGGTAGAGTAACTGTATACTCTTCTGGATAGGTTGTGAATTGATAAGACTTTCTTGTAACCAAACTACGAAGATCATCAATTCTCTTTTGATCTTGTTCAAAACCAGTTTGCTTAAAATTGATACCAGAGTATCTAGTTTTAATAAACTTAATTAAACCAGCTGTTAACCAATATTCAATATCTGAAGTAGTAGGTTTCGTTAGATTACTATCTAACTGAGCTATTTCTAATTCAAATGCTTCTTGTAAGTCAATGTACCTCATTATTGTTGATTATTTGGTTGTTTTACTTGTAATCTATATTTACCTTCAGTAATAAACATATTAACTGCTAAATCTACAATTTCACTATGAATTGATTCTGGTAGTTCACATTTACTAGCTCCATCGGTAGTATTAAATCTTAATGGCTTCCTGTAGTAAGTCAATGTAACATTACCTAATGTAGTATATGCATCTACTGCTACTTCTATATAATTATATTTAGTAGTAGGATCTGATACTAATGCAACAGCAGGTTGCCTAATGATAGGTGTATTGTATGCATTTTTAATAAACTTA
>ENA-UOJL01000759-UOJL01000759.1-human-gut-metagenome-genome-assembly--contig:-P47-NODE-759-length-42365-cov-14.377216_pt1 | contig 42365 bp, 32 predicted proteins | sample MGYA00242347_ERZ723894 | MGnify/ENA metagenome assembly ERZ723894
GACTTAATATCAGCCGAAATGCTTTCGTTATATGCCGATAAACCGTTAAGTGTATCCGCATATTCGCCCGTCTTTGAGGTCTTGTCGAAGCCTGCGGTAACGCTGTCGGAAAGTGATTTAATATCAGCGGAAAGCGAGTTGTTGAACGCTTTTATTTCTCCTGCGTGCTTATTGTTTTCAGATATGCCGTTTTCAATAAGTTCGACAATGTGCTTATCGCTATCGGAAGAACGCTTGTCGCTGTCGGTTATACAACCGAGTATTTCCTCTGTGTGATGTGAAATACAGCCGATAAGTTCACCGGATATTCCGGCAGATTTCTCTGATATTTCGTTACTCAGTTTTTCGCCGATACACTCATTTTGATTTTTCAGATTTTCAATATCAAATTTTATTTCTTTGAGTTTTGATGCGGTAGACTCACCGAATTTAACCTGATTATCTTCCAATGTACGCAACGATTGACGGCACAGTTTTATCTGCTCCGCATTATCACGGCATATATCCGTGCAAGTATTCAGGCTGTTTTCAAGAAAACCGAGCATTTCACAAAGCTGTGCAAAATGCTCGCTTTCTGTCTGCCTTATCTCGTTGTTGAGCTTTATTGTCTTGTTGCGTGACATCGGAAATAATCTTCCGAAAAATCCCGCAAGTTTATCGGATAATTTACCCATTATTTCCAAATCTTCCAGGGAGCATTGTTGTTGTTCCACATTTTCTCAAGCTGTTCTTTTTCTCTTACAGTATCCATGCACTGCCAGAAGCCTGTATGCTTATATGCCATAAGTTCTCCAAGCTTTGCTACTGTTTCAAGGGGCTTCTTTTCAAGAACGGTTTCGTCACCGTCTATGTAATCGATGAATTCGGGCTGACATACCATATAGCCGATATTGATAAGGCTTCCGTCGCCGGATGTCTTTTCACGGAATTCATTTATTCTTCCGCTTTCATCAATGTCAAGAACACCGAATCTCTGTCCGGGGTTGTAAGCCGACATTGTTACCAGCTTTCCGTGACTTTTATGGAACTCGACAAGCTCGGCTATATTGACATCGGAAACGCCGTCACCGTATGTCAGCATAAACGGCTCGTTGCCGATATACTCCTTTATACGCTTTACACGTCCACCGGTCATTGTGTTAAGACCTGTGTCCACTACGGTAACCTTCCAGTGTTCCGAGCTGTTGCGGTGAACAATCATCTCGTTTTTGCCGCTTGTGAAGTCAAATGTAATATCGGATGTATGCAGGAAGTAGTCTGCAAAATACTCCTTTATAACGTGCTGTTTGTAACCTGCACATATAACGAATTCATTGAAGCCGTAAGCTGAATAGAGCTTCATTATGTGCCATATTATAGGCATACCGCCGAGTTCTACCATGGGCTTGGGCTTGAACTGGCTTTCTTCGCTTATTCTTGTGCCGAAACCTCCGGCGAGTATTACAACTTTCATTTTTCCTCCTGTGTGCTGTTAAGACGTGTTACTTTACTGCTATCTATTTCAGGATGATCTGCTATGAAGTCATCCGTATAAACGTCTGAATAAAGTCCTCTGAGACCCATAGGATTAACGGATATAATCTCTGTATCCGGATAGAAGCGTTCAACAAACGCCTTGACCTTCCGGTAGCCGTCTAACCAGTGTGGAACACTTGTCTTTGCTACAAGATCCGACAATCTCTGCTTGCTGCCGTCAAAATATCCCGCATTGGTGCAGTCGCAACCAACAAGATAAATTCTTTTCGCATTGGTAAAGAGCGCAAAGTGGATAGCCTGGAACGCAATTGAATAGAATGCCATAAGGGGATAGAATTCTATATTGATATGTATATCCTCGCTGGGAGCCGCCTGGAAGAATCTTCTACCGTTATTCTCTCTGATAATCTTCTCTGATACCTGGAATTTATCTCTGTATTCACCGGTAGAATACTGACCGAAGAACTTGACAAAATCGTATTCCTTCAGCTTTTCAAACCACGGAGCACGGCTTTCGTAATCGGTGGTAAAATAGTAATCAATATCAACATCAGGATTTAAGAATGAAGCATTCATACCTATATGTACAGCACCGGGAATGGGCTTGTAGTATCTCATCGAAGGTCCTGATGCCATTACAACAACATCTCTGCCGGTATTGATATTTCTGAACTCGCCGAATGACTTCTTATGAGTTTCGTGTATCTCATTTGCAAGGCAGGCAATATTGAGATTAATATTTGAAGTGAGCGTTTTTGCATCCCATATATCCTTGCGAAGACTGGTAGCGATGATAGGAGACTTAGCAACCGCTGCCTGTACGCTTTTGGGAGCAGTGCTCTGACAAACCTTTACGGTTCTTGCGAGCAGCACACTGTGTTCCGACGATTTATTCTGAAGATCATTAACAGAAGCAACCAGCGTGCCGAGTCTTTCCTCGTTTCGTAAAGCAACACGATATGCAGGGAAGATGCTTCTCATTATCTTCTTTAAAATGCTTTCGACTTTTTTGGGCTTTTTGGGCTTTTTGGGAGCAGCCGCTGTTTTTGCAGGAGCAAGCTTGCACTTTGCGGCATTGGTTTCTCTGAAGAATACAAGCTGATTTTCCTTTACCTTGTACTTTCTCTGCTTTAATACCCAGTATATGAAGATACCGTAAAGAACCTCAGACATATAGCCGGGCGTTCTCATTTTGGTACCCTGATATTTTGACAAATCAAATCTTTTTATGAATTCGAACAGTACGCCGAATTCAAATGTACAGAAGCGGTTGAACAGTTCTTTTGACATTACAAAGCAGTTATACGCATAGTACTTCTTTGAAGCCATATATTCCTCGGCAGCCTTAGAATATTCGGGATAAAGCTCATCAACCAGCTTAAGCGTAAGCTCAGGTGCGCTTTTATCAAATAAATGCTCCTGAATCATGAATATATCTTTGATACAATGTGCACGTTTTCCGCCAAAAAGGAAATCCATCTCATCAACATCCATGCTTCCGCCTGTGATAAGATCGTATTTCTTTATCTGCTTTGCCATATTGTCATAATCATTCAGGCCATACTTTTCGATGCTCTCGTCATTGAGCATATTCTCGATTATGTAGCCTCTTGAGCATTGGTCAAACTTCTTATTGCTGAATGAAAGATAACGTCTGTAGTGGCAAAGGCCGTAGTAGTTTACATCGGCATTCTTCCACGCCCAATACTGAACACTCAGCTCCGAGAAATACTTTGCAAGATCGGAGATATTGTCGCCGGTGTCATCGCCGTTCATCTTAAGGAAGCATCTTGCCGAGCCTGCATTACACTTATAGTTTTCAAATATACGGTTACCTATCACGGCACTGTCAAGATCCATCCTGTGCGAAACGAAAATCTTGATGTCATCGTTAGGTTTCTTGTATGACAGAGTACGCTGTGCAAGGGTATTTGCATCGGGATCTGCTTCGGTGTTCTTGAAGTATACAATCTGGCGCTCAAGGAACTTGCAGTCGGTATGATGCTGAAGATACCACATATAAACGCCGTATACAATCTCGCCCATATAGCCTGTGGCTCTGAGCTTGTTGCCTTCATAGCCGGTGGTGTCAAATTGTTTATCAAACTCAAATAGTATGTCAAAAAGCACCTTGTTGTATTCGTTGAATATCTTCTTTGACATTACAAAGCAGTTATAGCCTCTGTAATACTTTGAGGCAAAATACTCATTCATAGATTCAACAAGCTCGGGGTGCCTGTTTTCTATTATCTTTATCAATGTATCAATAGCTATAGGATCGACAAGATTTCTTGATGCGTACCATAACTCCTTTACACTGTTTCTGGGACGTACTCTGGTGATCTTTGTCGTATCGAAAGCCTTGCCGACAATAACGTCATATGATGAGATTTCCTTCTCCATCTTTGACTTATTAAAAAGCTGATATAACTCTGCGGTGCGTACCGAAAGGTTGTTTTCCATTCGTACATCGTAGTCATTGCCCGGCATAAAGGAATCCATAAACGAAAGATACCTTCTGTAGTGACAAAGTCCGTAATAATCCGCATCATAATTTTTCCACGCCCAGTACTGAACTGTGTACTCACAAAAAGAAATTCTTTTCTCGGATATGTTATCGCCTGTATTGTCGCCCATTATGACATTGCCTTCATCGTTCTCGTCAAGTGCCGCACCGCATCTTACGGGTACATATAAAGGATTGTCAATCACCATACTTTTAAGATCGATTCTGTGTGAAACGAAAATTGCGATTTTTTTGCTATTGTTTTCACCGCTGTTCATTGAAAATAAAATCCCTTTCTTTTATCTCTTTACTCTTCCCGACGAATTTCCACCGGCAAGATCAAACACATCATTAATTCCGAACAGACAGAAATCACCTTCAAGCGTCTGATCAAGACAGCCTGCCGCAGCTGCTGTTTCTATAGCGTTTTCAGGCGATATATTGTTATGCAGAGCATAAATAAGCCCCGACGCAAAAGCATCGCCGCCGCCTATTCTGTCTGTAATTCTTATATCATATTGTGCAGACATATAAACCTGCTTTTTTTCGTCATCATAAATGATTCCCGACCAGCCGTTATCACTTGCGGAATAACTCTTTCTCTGTGAGTATGCAACTATTTTACAGCCGAATGTTTCCGCAACGGTCTGAAGGCTCTTTTTATAGCCGTCTGTATCAAGCTGTCCCTTTGTGACATCCGTAGCGCCTGCTTTTATTCCGAACACTATCTCAGCGTCCTCTTCGTTTCCTATGCAGACATCAACATATTGCATTATCTCGGTCATTACGGGACGTGCCTTTTCTGCACTCCACAGCTTGCTTCTGTAGTTTATATCGCAGCTTACGGTAAGACCCGCTTTTTTAGCGGCCTTTACAGCGTCGACAGAAATTTTTGCAAGGCTGTCGGAAAGCGCCGGAGTGATTCCCGTAATATGAAACCAATCCGCACCGTCAAATATCTTTTCCCAGTCAAACGACGAAGGGTCAGCCGACGCTATCGCACTGTTCTTTCTGTCATATATCACCTTTGACGGACGCTGACTTGCGCCTTTCTCGGCAAAGAATATTCCGAGCCTGTCGCCCGTATAAACTATATTATCCGTCTTTACGCCATATCTCATAAGCTCTCTGCAAGCCGCTCTGCCTATATCATTATCGGGAAGTGCGGTCACAAATTCAGCCTCATCTCCAAAATTGCTGAGGGCAACGGCTACATTAGCTTCAGCACCGCAAAACGATGTATTAAGCTCTGGCTTCTGAAACAATTTGTAATATCCGTCGGGCGATAACCTGAGCATTATTTCTCCAAAAGAAACTACCTTCATTATGAACGGTTTTCCTCTCTTTCAAGAAGTGATTTTGTTATAAATGAAACGGGTATCCGCTGTGAAAGCTGAGCGATTGCGGCTGATATACCGTTGTTCTGCTCTTTGGCAACTTGCTCGTCTTCATACGTTTCCATATCTCTGTACGCAAAGTTGCGTTCCTTGAATGAATATCCGTCAACTCCGGCAAGATAAACGGAGCTTGCTCCGGATTTTATAAGCAGTGCTATAAGCATAAGTGTAACGTTGTCACGGACAGCTTCTATAGAACACAGCAAAGGCTCGTAGCCTACTGTGTAGCCCGCTTGTGCGTTTATATTAGATGTTATTATCAGCTTGTCGGTTTCTACTCCGCTCAGCTTTTCGTAACGTCTTATATTGCTTACAAACACATAATCGCATTTGATCCATTCGGGGCAGTGGTTTACGGAAATCACTATCGCATCGGTAGCTTTGACCTTATCAAAGACCTTCTGCCTTTCAGATTCTACCGATGTTGTCCTGCCGGGTGCGATAATAACAACATTGCGTCCTTCGAAAAGTCTGCTGAGATCTGCCTCGGGCGTTTTTTCGCCGCCTGCAGACATATGAGCAGTGTACAGCTTATCTATATATTCTCGGTCATAATTGTCACGCTTTTCAGACTCTATTTTCGAGAAAATAGCGTTCATACCTTCGTATGTGAGGGTGTTTTTGTTACTGAGGAATCGTGCGTAATTCTGGTGGCATCTGTATTTTGCGGACAGATAGCCGGATAAGGAATAACCCCACGAAGTAGTCAAATAAATAGGTGCTATGGTATTGTCAATCGAACAGAGTATAGGCTCTGTACTGTAATCGGCGTCTGCGGTTTCGTTCAGATATTCCACAAACAGCTCGGTATTGAGATTTCCCGCACCTCTGCCCATACCCATAATACTGCTGTCTATTATCAGATTATGATCGGTATGCAAAGCGGCTAAATACTGAGCGTTTGAGTACGAAAGCTGAAGGTTGTTATGGGAGTGGAAGCCGACAGCTATCTCCTTATCAAGATTATTCTCTATAAGATAAAAGAAACGTGCAACATCCTTCTGTTTCATAGAACCGTGCGAATCAACGATATAAAAAACGTCGGGGCGGAATTTGTTCGCCATACCTATAAGACCGAGGTATTCGGCATCGGAATAGCTGAGAGCTACCATAGGCTGAAAATATACCTTATAGCCCTTGTCCTTGATCTTTCTACAAAGCTCAACCGCCTGCAATGCCTGCGACTTGTGGAAGCAAACCCTTATGCAGTCCGGTCCTGCGCCGTCATACTGCGGCAGCAGTTCTGCATCATAATCGCCGCAGTTTATCATTACGGCAATCAGAGTATTTTTTCTGTCAGCAGGAAGGATTCTTTTTATAGCGTCAACCGAGGAATACTGCGACTCATCCGCAGAAAAATCTCCCTTTGACGATAAATAGCCCACCTCGATTATATCAATACCTGCCTGTATAAGACGTTTTACGGTGTCTTTTATGTTTTCGAAACCGAATTTCCAGTTATTTACATATCCGCCGTCACGCAGAGTGCAATCAAGTATCCGTATTTTTTTCATACCCACCTGTAATAATTAATTCTTTTCACGTTCGAGCTTTGCAGCTATCAGCCTGTTAACCTTTTCAAGATCGTTCTGTGTGTCAACGGCTACTGTTTCGGAATCAACCTCTATGTACTGAACTCTGTAGCCGGCTTCGATAAATCTGAGTATTTCAATATCCTCTATAGATTCGATTTTTCCTCTGGGAGAAGAACAATAGAACTGAAGCGCCTCAGGCTTGAAGCCATATACGCACACCTGCTTATAATAGCTGTAGTCTATGCTTCCCTTAGGATAAGGAGCGGTGCTTCTGGTAAGATATACGCCTATATTGTCGGCATTCGTTATGACTTTAGGCACTGTGAAGTTTACTACATCAACAGGATCCTTTATCTTAGTCATAAGATTCGTGATCTGCAGATCGGGATTATCGAAGAAAGGATATACCGCCTTGTTTATTGTTTCCGGCTCGATCATAGGCTCATCGCCCTGTATATTGACATATAAATCCGCAGGAATTTTTCTTGCGACCTCACCTATACGGTCTGTTCCTGTCTTGTGAGTATCGGAGGTCATTATTACATTAATGTCGTTTTCCTTGCAGGCATTGTAAATGCGTTCATCATCGGTGGCAACATACACCTCTGTCAGAGTTTCGGCTTTTATGGCTCTGTTGTATACCCACCATATCATCGGCTTTCCGCATATATCCGCAAGGGGCTTGCCGGGGAAACGGCTCGACTTGTATCTTGCGGGAATTATTCCTAACACTTTCATTGCTATTTATCCTTTCATTTCCTGATGATGTTGAAAAATGTCAAAACTCGGGCATTTTCCATACTAATATCAAAATAATTATAACACAAAAAGCATTTTTGTCAATGCGAACAGATTCAATTGGTTAATTTTTTACAAAAAACAGCTAAAACCACGCACCTCTTTAACTAAATCATTAGCTAAATTATTAAAGCACTATTTTAGTCTTAACAGCTTTTTAACCTTTTCACGTCGTGGCGAGTACATCGGGAGTATCTTATCGGCAACGCTCCGCACTGCTTTATCGGCAACGGAATGAATTCTGTACTTATAATACTCTTTTGCGGAATTTATCTTTTCCGTATTTACAAAAAACACAAGCTGAGTTTCCTTGGCCGACCTGTTTTCAACCGTCAGCATATGGTGGATGAAAATACCGTTTAGTATTTCGCCTATGTACCCGGGAGCACGTTCATAGGTTTTGCAATCGGTGATTTCCGTAATTCTTTTCATAATAGGAAACTGGAACTCGCACATACGGACAAACAGCTCTTTTTTCATTATATAGCAATTGAACGCCCTGTGATATTTTCCGGAAAAGTATTCGCAGGCAGAATTGTAATATTCGGGCGAATACTCTTTTATAAGAGAGAACATCTTGTCTATTATCCCCTGCTCAAAATACACGCCGTTATAGCTTTCCCACATTTCACGAAGCGTTTTGACCTCTGCCCTGTTATAACTCATTTCGGACGCTTTTGCAACCACGGGAATTATCATATCATATTGTTTTACAGTTTTTTCGATTTTTTTCGTATCATCAAGATGATATTTTTTCTTTTCGTGAGGTGTCAATTTTAACTCACGCACCATATTGAACACCGTATTTTTATAGCGTTTATCCGAGAAAGAAAGATACCGCCGATAATGACACAGTCCGTAATAATCGGCATCAACATTCTTCCACGCCCAATACTGAACCGTAAATTCACAAAATGACATACGGAGCTTTGAAATATTGTCGCCCGTGTCATCGCCCTGAATCTCACTGTTGCCTTCTTCATCATAAACCGCACCGCATCTGACCGGAAAATAAACGGGAGTGTCTACTGTTTCACTGTCAATATCTATCCTGTGCGATACAAAAATACGGATATTACTCATCTTTTCCCCTGCCTTAAATGTTTTATCACCAATCCAACCTATTATTTAATTATAGTACAGTGCAATTTTTTTGTCAACCAAAAAGACAAATTGTAATAAGGCAAAGAAAAGAACGTGTCAACCTTCGCAGATTGACACGTTCTTGCTACAGTGCTTTTTTAATTTTTCCCGGAGCGCCTTTTTCAAGCCGTGATACCTGTGCTTGACTAATTCTTATTTCCTGTGCGACTTCTATCTGAGTTTTTCCTTTGAAAAAGCGCAGCTTGAGAATATTCTTCTCTCTGTCGTCAAGTCCGATTATCGACTTTTCAAAGCTATTTCATCGAGCCGGTTTCTGTCATCGTTATTATCGCTATCTGATCCATCTTCAGTTTATAGAAAAAGTATGTTTTTTCAAAAAAGTGCGCTTTTGTTGCCAAGAAATAACCTTCTTTATATAAAACTCATTTGCTGTATGACAATATCGCTTTATTCTGTGAATTTCAATAGTTATAATCAACATTTTTTGGCAGCATAAAAAAGTGTGCCAACCACAACAAGTCAACACACTGAATTATAGCATTTTATTCAATATAATTTCACTGCACAGGCTCTTTTCTTGAACATATATAAACAATAACAGTGCTTATAACATCTATACAAAAAACAAACTGACATACAGAATTCAAAGCCGCAAAGCTTCCGGAACACTTACGTTCCTTATAAATCCTGAGATTTGCCGTTAATCCGACAAGTCCTGTAAGGAATATCGTTATACAATCGAACAGCACGAAAAAAACAGAAAAAGCATAAGTGAAAATTGTAAGGAAAAATAATACACCAAGCACAAATATAGCAAGATATGCCGGTATCTGAACAAGCTTTATAAGCATATTGAAAAAGGCAGTCTGTCTTGCTCCCCACCCCTTTGCAAGGCAAAACGGCATATACACAAGCGTGCATATAAACGAAATGACAATTGTCACAAATATCACAAATAACAGCCAAAGCCCATTACCGCCGAAAAAACGCTCTACAATATATTGATTTATAAATATGGAGTAAAGAGCAAACAGTAAAATATATGGCTGAATCATCACCGGTATGAGTAAAAGAAAGCGTTTCATATTTCTACTATTATCCTTAATTTAATATTTGCAGTAAGTATACCACAATATACTGTATAAGTCAAGCAGAAATATGTGATTGCAAAGTTATAACGCCTTTTTTATCTTACCGAGTGCGCCTTTTTCAAGCCGTGATACCTGTGCCTGACTAATCCCTATTTCCTGTGCGACTTCTACCTGCGTTTTTCCTCTGAAAAAACGCAGCTTGAGAATAATCTTCTCTCTGTCGTCAAGCCCGATTATCGCCTCTTTCAAAGCTATTTCATCGAGCCAGTTTCTGTCATCGTTATTATCGCCAATCTGATCCATCATATATATGGTATCGCCCGACTCAGAAAACACCGGTTCGTACAGCGAAATAGGGTCGCTGACTGCCTCAAGCGCTATTACCACATCCTCACGTTTTGCATCTATTTCTTTGGCTATCTGCTCAATTGTAGGCTCTTTAGAATTATCATTGGTAAGTTTTTCTCTTGCCTGCATAGCTTTATAAGCCAGATCACGCATTGAACGGCTGACACGGATTGAGCCTGAGTCCCTCAGGTAGCGCCGCAATTCGCCCATTATCATAGGCACGGCATAAGTGCTGAATCTCACATTAAAATCCGTAGAAAAATTGTCGATAGCTTTCATCAGGCCGATACATCCGACCTGAAAAAGATCGTCGGGGTTTTCTCCCCTGCCCGAAAAACGCTGTATCACACTGAGAACAAGACGCAGATTGCCGTTTATCAGCTTCTCTCTGGCAGTAGGGTCGCCGCTACGCATTTGCCTTAGTAATTCGGTTTTTTCAGACTCCTTGAGGACCTTCAGCTTCGCTGTGTTGACACCGCTTATTTCAACCTTATTGTAATACAAAAAAACACCGCCCATACTTTCATTTTCCAATAAAAGTATGGACGGAATAACGTTTTTTATTCTGTCAATTTACTGTCAACAACAAATCAAGCCGTAACATAAATATCGTCTTCGACATCCGGTGCTATGCTGTGCTTTACTCTGTCTTCAACCTCAGCCTTTTTCGCATTATTGAATCTGTCAAGAGTACCTACAAGGTAACCTGTGATACGGCGTATACGGTCAAACGGTATCTCTCCGAAATGATAGGTGAGATTTGCAAAATCTCCGTCAATGTCTATATCAAGCTCGGTGACCAGTTTTCCGGGGTTAGCTTCGATAGCATACTGAACGTAAGCGTCGATCTCTTTCTGATCGAGTGTGCCGTTTTTTACATTTACTTTTACCATAACAATCTTCCTTTCAATTTACTGTATATAAAAGCAGTAAGTACATTTCGTTGTTTTCTCAATTGTACCACAACATATTGTGTTTGTCAAGAGGTTCAGGCACAATTTTTCGAAATTAGTACAAATGCGTAAAGGAATAAGAAAACATTTGAAAAAAGTTCTTGACAATTCTTCGGGGATATGATAAAATATTAAAGTCGTGGAAAGATGGCTGAGCTGGTCTAAGGCGCACGATTGGAAATCGTGTAACGGCTAATACCCGTTCGAGGGTTCGAATCCCTCTCTTTCCGCCACACGACGCTGAGTTTTCAGCGTCGTTTTTATATACGGGTATGGTGGAATTGGCAGACACGCCAGATTTAGGTTCTGGTGCGAAAGCGTGCAGGTTCAAGTCCTGTTACCCGTACCAGCTACAAACCGCACAACAATGCGGTTTGTTTGATTTTTACGACATATTGACCGTTGATAAAACCGTTACGGTATATCGAAGTTAAAAATTCGAAAATTTTCCTTGACAAAGTCGATATGGTATGATATAATTAATAACCGTCAGGAGTTTGCTAATATGGCTCAGTCGGCAGAGCACATCCTTGGTAAGGATGAGGTCCCCGGTTCGAATCCGGGTATTAGCTCCAGAATATATTTACACCATTAAGGATACTGCATTTGTAGTGTCCTTAAAGGTATAAATATAATAACACAGCGAAGTAGCGGTAACTACTCCGCCGTGCTGATTACATTTTGAACGGTACTTTGTTACTTTTGACTTTGACGCACCCGAAACGAATTACAGCAATACAGCTACGTTCGGTATCCGCCCTTTCTTCGCTTACCGTCGGAACGGCTCATCGCAAAGTCTTGTTATGGCAAAACCGGTATTCAATTTGTACTGCCTTTGTTGGTGGGCAGGTGGGGATATACACTGCGGATTTACGCCTTGTATATCATAAAAAACAAGAGCTTTCAGACGTGCGTGGAAAAGCATCTGAAAACCCTTGCAAATGTATGTAAGCTGTGCTATAATAAGCACAGTACAAAGCACTTCTGCGAATCAGATTGATGTTGCACCATCGTCTGAGGATAAGAGTAAGGCTCTGGTAAAGCCCTACTCCTGCGGGAGTGTTTTTATTTAACTCCTTTTTCAATTATAGCTTATGAAGCCTGTTTTGTCAATGCGGAAACAGCAAAACAATCGGTGAAAATTACAGTAATTTTTGCCACAGAATTGTGCAAAATGGTGCGACATAAGTTAATATCGTGCAGTTTTGAATCGTGAATAGCTTACACCTTGCTACAGAATTATACTGTGGCAAGGTGTTTCTGTATGGGTGCGACATTGTGGCACAGTTTTCTTTTGCCGTGTTCGCTGACTGCTCTGCTCTGCTCGGTGAAGATAGTGAGAGATGTAATTGCTGAGTAACCGCACTGCTCTTTATTTGATATTTAATAAGTGCGACACGGTGACGCAGCTGCACAGTTTATGGTACAGATGTGGTGGTAGAATATAATAAATTGAATAGTGCTTTTAAAAAGTATAGCAACCGACCAAGCATAACCATTCACGAATCGGTTACAAGTATAGGGAATAGAGCATTAGTCAGTTGCAATTCGATGAATTGAACTATATTAAAACTATCCTAAAAGCCGAAAGTCAAACGGATAACAAAGTATAAAACTTAAAGATAAAGCAAGCAAGTTTCATCACACTTTATTACTTCGAATATATACAAACAGATATTAAAAATTTCACCTCGCTGCAGCGTTATGCTAAGGCAAGGTGTTGCGGCATAATATCAGAGAATATCGACCGTATATATTGAAATCTTATGCTTTTTGTGATATGCTTTTAATAATAATTCAAGCAGATATTATCAATATGAAAATGGAGTAAATTATGCCGGTACATAATAAACTTGTCCGTGACAGGATACCTGAGATAATCGAAAAGTCAGGAAAAATTCCGCATTGTCACATACTTGACGAAAACAGATACCTTGCCGAGCTTGATCGCAAGCTCAACGAAGAATGTGCAGAATATCAAGCTGACAAAAGCATTGAAGAGCTTGCTGACATGCTTGAGGTAATGTACGCTATAGCAGTGGCAAGAGGTTATTCTGCCGAAGAGTTGGAAAAGGTCCGTGCTGAAAAAGCCGCAGAACGAGGAGCTTTCAACGACAGGATCTTCCTCGAAAGCGTAGATGATCAAGAGGTGAAATAATGCCGCAGAACACATACCACAGTGCATCCAGAAGTAGCGCCGAGGATCTGTTCATCGAATTGTTCAGCGAAACCTTCGGCGCAGAAAAAGCCGGATATCTTTATTCACAGTATCACTTTTATGATATCTATCAGAATGATCGTTTTGCAGACTTCTTTCTTGAAAACGGCACAAGAAAAATCGCCATAGAAATCGACGATGAAGCATCGCATAACAAAAATATTATTTCACGCAACAAATTCTACGATGATCTTCTGAAGCAAAACAGCATGGTGCATCTCGGCTGGGATGTTTTCCGCTGGGCAGTAAAGCAGATGCAGGTGCAACCGGACACTGTCAAAGATGAACTGCGTGTGTTTATAGGCAGCAACACTTCATTCCGTGAGGTCGACGATTACCTTCCCACACAGCGTGGTAAAGCTATAGATGCGTTTGATTTCCGACTGAAAGTGCATCAGACGGAAGCTCTTAAGGCTCTTGAAGAAATGCGAAGCAAACACGAAACCATTGCTCTGCTCTACCATGCCACAGGTACAGGAAAAACAGTTACCGCTATTTCCGACGCAAAACGTGTCGGCAAGAGAACACTCTTCATTGCACATACTCATGAGCTTGTCGAGCAGGCGGCACAGACATTCAGCAGATTATGGAGCGAAGTCAGCGTCGGCAGATTTGTTGATTCGATTAAACAACCGGATTCTTATGTTGTATGTGGAAGTGTCCAGAGCATAGCTCTGAATCTTGATATGTTCAGACCTGAAGATTTCGGGTATCTTATCATCGATGAAGCTCACCATGCAAGTGCAGATTCATATCAGAAGGTGCTTTCCTACTTCAGACCGGATTTTACACTCGGACTGACCGCTACGCCCGAAAGATCTGACGACAGGAATATAATTGATATTTTCAAGAACACTGCGCATAAACTCGATATTCAGACAGCGGTTGAAATCGGAGAGCTTGTCCCTGTACGATGTATAAGAATACATACCAATATAGACCTTACAAAAGTACGGTTCAATAGTGTGCAGTACAATATCCGTGACCTTGAAAGCAAGATTTTTGTACCTGAGCGCAATATGCTCATTGTTGACACGTTTATGGAATATGTAAGCACAAAGCGCACGGTGATATTCTGTGCAAGTGTAAAACACGCAGAACAGATTGCCGGAATGATAAGGGAACGTGGTGTAAGTGCTTATGCTGTTTTCGGCAGTATTAAATCTTCGGAACGCAAGGAGTTCCTTTCGAAGTTTGCCAAAGGTGAAATCAAGGCTCTGTGTGCCTGCGATCTTCTGAACGAAGGCTGGGACTGCCCGGAAACAGAAGTTCTCTTTATGGCAAGACCTACAATGTCAAAGGTGCTGTATACTCAACAGCTCGGACGCGGAATGAGACTTTCAGAAGACAAGGAATGTCTGCTTGTGTTCGACTTTGTTGACAATGCCAGCCAGTACAATATGCCATATTCAATGCACCGTCTGTTCAGACTGTCTGAGTACAGACCCGGAAAACTCGTTCTCGGAAAGAAAGAACAGCGAATTGCAGACGATGAGTTATACGCAAAAGGCGAAAAACCCGATGCTATCATTGACTTCCCTGTCAGTGCAACGGATTATGAAGCGGTAGATATTTTTAACTGGCAGGAAGAAGCCGAAGGTATGATTTCACAGATGGAATTTGTGCGCAGGGTTGATGCATCATCGGAAACGGTGGAAAAATACATCCGTGAAGGCACGATAATCCCTGATCTTATTGTACCTATGAGCGAGCACAGAACATTCAAATATTTCTCCGAAGAAACACTTAACAAAACAGCTGAAAAATTCGGCTGGCGGCTGATAAGTGACGATAACAGAAAACAGCTGTTTATGGAAATGATACAGCAAATGGATATGAGCTATTCCTATAAACCTGTTCTTATAGAAGCAATCTTTGCAAATGCGGACAGCAAAGGAAGAATCAGGCTTGACGATATAGTTTCCTACTTCAGAAATTATTACGAATCCAGGCGGAAAAACGGGCTCATTGTTGAAAAAGCGAACAGCATTTTTGCAAAAGGAGGATATACCGACAAAGAAGCTCAGAGAAACATTCTTTCAAACCCTTTCAAACGGTTTGAGGATATGCAGATGCTCAGACACACCAGAACTCTCGGCATAGTCGAAGTCGAGCCGACTGTATGGAAAGCACTTGATGAGAAAGAAAAGAAAGAAATACTGAGAATTTGCGAGGAGAAGCTGGACGGGTATTTCAGAAGATTGGGATAGACATGTGGGCGGATGCGACATTGTGGCACACTATCAGCGTGTCCTGCTTAGCATTTGGCGGCAGTTAGATTTATTATTTTATTTCCATTATATCTGATTGAAAGTACAGCGGGAATGTGCTATAATAAATTAAAATAGTGAGTTATATTTTTACTGTTGAGTAATCAAAACCAACCTTCATCAGTAAAAACAATTTGATTATTGTATAAGGTGAATGCACTGTCGGGAAATTAGGATGGGTATGAAAAATGGATCTAATAAATAATACAACAAAAACACTAAAGGATGACTTATCAGTGGAAATAAAGCAAGGCAGCAAAATCTCCATTGCGGCGGCTTGCTTTTCTATCTATGCCTTTCAGGAATTGAAAATCTCGGCGCACTTTTCGTGACTTGTCGAGATGTGCAGAAAAGCCCGAAAATACGGCATTTTAGAACAATACACAAAAATTCGTTTACGCTGTTTTTGGCTAAGTTTTTGCACCCTTAGCGGACAAATAGCGGACAAAAAACATTCGACATACCCTTGTACTTATTCGTTTTTTCATTGATGTGCAGATCATATCAGCGGACAAAATGAGCGTATTTTTATGGTTGCTTGCTGATACATCTGAACGATAAGTAGGAGGAAATTTTTATGAGCAGATACAAGAGTGAACAGACCGCATACAGCCCACTGAAAAAGAAATACGTTCCGCTGTGGCAACTTGACACCAACATCATGACCGTCACACACTTCAATGCCGATACGCAGATCGAGGAAAGCAAGACCTACACCACCGACTTCATTAGGTATCATCTTCATTTCTCTGACAGTCATTGTCCCGACAGGCTTCGCAGGCTCGTCAATGAAGGCAGGATCATTCAGTATCTTGATGATATGGAACGGAAAGTCAGTGAAGCTATCTCACGCCAGTTCGGGCTTTGGAAGCAGACCGACAGTTGCTATCAGAAAGCTGTTCTCAGCGGTGATGCTGAGAAAATACTCGGTCTGGAGAACTGCTTCGTCTATATGACGAGAGAAGTGGTGTTTGAATGTATGGTTTATATTTGAGAGCAGACGGCTGTGCCTTTGAGTGCAGCCGTTTTTGTAATTTAACACATAACTAACTTTTTGGACTTATGAGCTTGAAGAAAAGTCTCTAAGCACTCTGACGTTTGTGCATACATACTAAATGTAGTCCTCTTGCCAAATGGTAACACACTTTCGTATGGTTGATAAATAACGTAAATACGCCTTAGAAAAGGCTTCTTTTGTCCTTGAGAGGTTCATCAAGCAGCTTGTAGTAGATGTAATTATCACGAGGCTGTCCCTCGACATAGGCATCAAGCGTGATATACTCAATCAGCTCCAAGCACATATCACGGGTAAGCTCCTGCACATCGGTGTACTTTCTCAGTCGTTCCATGAACAGTGCAACATCTTCCTCGTCCTGCCTGATAGTGGCGAACTTTGCTTCAAGCTCCTCAACTTCTTCGGACAGCTTCTTCTGCTCGGCTTCATATTTCGCTATGAGTTTCATCGCTACATCCTCAGAAACCTTGCCGAGGACTTTGTCCTCATAGATGCTTGGGATAAGCGCGTCAAGCTCCTGCAAGCGGTATTTGCCCTCTGTTAGCTTCTTAGTGTCAACGGAATACTGCTCCTCATGATGCTTTGCCTTGCGTTCAAGAAAACGCTCCTTTGCTTTCTCCTCGTCCTCTACAACAAGCTGAGCGAGACTGCGAATATCCTCCAGAACAATAGCGTCCATATCCTGCATTTTGATGTAGTGGCTGGGACAATAATGCTTTCCAAACTTCATGTAGGAAGTGCAGTTGTAATTATGGCGGATATACTTTCTTGGCTTTTTCTTACTGCCGTTTGTGGTGTTGTTCCACGCAAGGCGGACTTTGTTTCCGCAGTCCTGACAGTATATCAATCCACCGAGATTGGCAACATATCCGCTGCTGTTACGCTTGCCCTGCGACACAGACTGTTCCATTTCACGCACTCTGTTCCAAAGCTCCTGAGAAACAATAGGTTCGTGCGTGTTCTTCACAACGATCATATCATCTTCATCGTTTTTGACAACTTTGTGATTCTTGTAGCTGATCGTTGTTGTGCGGAGCTGAACAAGGTGTCCGAGGTAGGTGTAATTGTTAAGTATCTGCCTTACTGTTTCTGGACTCCACAGATGCCGTGTGCGCCGAGGATTGGGCTTGCTGAGTTTTGCATAATAGTAATCCGAGGGAATCGGTACGCCGTCCTCATTGAGTTTGTCAGCAATGTGGTGCGGAGTGATACCGCTTGCCCACATTTCAAAGATGTTATGGACGATAGGTGCAGCATCGGGATCAATTACAGGCAGATGATTCGGACCATCGCCTTTTGTATATCCGAACGGAGCGCAGGTCGTGCGATACTTGCCAGCCTTTGCATTGGCTTCGATAACAGCTTTGATTTTCTTACTCGTAGAAGCGGCTTGCCACTCGTTGAATAAGTTGACGATCGGCATCATATCAAGCGCCGTGCTGTCCTTATTGGCGGTATCCACATTATCGTTTAGGGCGATGAAGCGGATATTGTAACTTGGAAAAATGTAGTCCACATATCTGCCGACCTCGATATAGTTTCTTCCGAAGCGGCTGAGGTCTTTGCAGATGATAAGATTGATCTTTCCCGACTGAGCATCTGACAGCAATCTCTGCTCCGCAGGTCTGTCGAAATCCGTACCGCTCCAACCGTCATCGACGTAGGTATCGACAAGATTCCAACCTTGCTCCTTGACATACTTGGTGAGGATAAGTTTCTGGTTTTCTATTGACAGGGATTCGCCGACTCTCATATCCTCCTGCGAGAGGCGGACGTAAATTCCTGCATTGTAAATGGTCTGCTTTGCCATTATAACTCCTTTCAAATCAAAGCAGTACCATACCGACATTTTCTTTCAAACGCCTATTTTCCGGGCGTTTGTTTCATTATAGCGCAAAATGTCGGTATAGTTAATGCCTTGCCGACAAATTACGCCAATGTTTCTTTTCCGGCTCTCTCAAAAGCGAGCCTGCCGATCACTTCGTCGATATTTTTCTCTCCAATGAAGCGGCGGTGAACGATGTACTTCTTCCCGTCGATCTCATATTCGGAAATTCTCTCAGGGAAATCCTTGTACTTCTCGTTCAGCTCAAACATCATTCCTGCCTTCTCTCTATCTACGGCAGATGTTTTGTTGCTCAGGTGAATAAACTCCTTTCCGCAGCTCGTTCCATTTCAACTTCCTGCTGCTGATTGTTCTTGTTCCACATATTATGACGATTTAAGCATCGTCACTGTCCGAGTGATCGTAGAACGTAATATCATCGTCCTCCTCATCACTGTTCTCGCTGTTACTGAAACTGCTCATAGATGTATTACCATTTACAGCATTTCCTCTGCCGACCAATTTCAGCAGTTCCTCTTCGGACAGACCGCTGGCTCTCAGCTTCTCAAAAAGCTGATGCTCCGAAGTGATAATCTCATCAAGCTCCCTGGGCTTGCAGTTGTATTCCTCCGCCATTGCAAGACGTGACACTTCCTTCAACTTGACCTCCAGCGTTTTCCTCTTTGCTGTATCACTTGCGATACGCTTTTCCAAAACTTTGATCTTCTCGATGAGCTGATCTCTTTTCTCTGTATAGATGCCCATTCAAAAATCACAACCTTTCATATTTGTTCTTAACAGGCAGAGCCGAGTGACACCTGCTATGCTCCAATTATAGCGCGCTCTACATTTGAAATACAAGCCGCAATGCGCACAAACTTTTGTTCATAGTTTGTAAATAAATGTCCGGGGGATTTTGAGAATCAAAAAAATGAAATCACGCTGTTACGCCGTTTATGCTATCCAGTCATTTTGACGAAGCCATTTTGAATGATAATAAGAAATCTGAAAATTCTTATTGACGTGATCGGGAAAGTGCGCTATATTGATTATGGGGAGCGACGAAAAAGAGAAAGTCGCACAGCTCCTACTCTCGGAATCGAGAAAAAAGACCGAGCCGAAAGGCTCGGAAATGACATTCGCCCCATAGGGGCGATTCAAGAGTAGCAGAGTAGCAAGAGTAGCAAGCACGGTATCATGTGGGCGCGCCGAGAGCGAACCCACATAATGCAAAGCTTGGCAGAGGGACACCCCTACGACCCCGAATTGAGAAAAATAGAAAAGGAGATATTTACAGAATGAAAGATGAAAAGATGCGAACAATGTACCTGAAAGTCCGTGTCAGTCCTGAAGAAATGGCCGCCATCAAGAAGAAGTTTGAGAATAGTGGCATGAGCAATCTCAGCGAATTTGTGAGGGCTATGATCTTTGAGGGATACATCGTGCAGATCAACGAAAACGAGCTGAAAGAGATTCACCGTATCGCTAATAACGTTGCGAACAATATCAATCAGATTGCCTACCGTGCCAATGTGACCAATAAGGTTTACAAGGAAGACATTGAGAAGATCAAGGAGCTTGGGGATAAACTTTAGCGACCTCTGCTGTTCCTGCAAACGAAGGTTGCTTATTTGAAGCATTAAGTGATATATGAAAATCGCCGTCAGGATAATTCCCGACAGCGGTGAAATATGATTTGTGCGCTATGAACTGGACAGGCTTTTGAAATTGCTGCGCACTGCACAAGAATAGTTACAGATTCTCTGCAAAGCTGGACTCTTGCATGATTATGGTATATACTGTATCTACAATAATGATTTGGAGGTACACAGCTATGCTAAAAACACCTGAATTGGCAATGCCGAAATCACGCAAGGTCACTACCGTATGCAACGGCAGACGTGAGTTCTGGACGGACTACGAGAAAGCGAAAGCCTATTTCCTTGAACTTATGATGTCCACGGACGGCGAGGAGCATGAACGTGCGGAGTGCGTTTATATCCAACTGCTTCATGAGCTGGATGAGTGTTCGGACGAATAAAGCCAAAATGAGTGTTTCTCAACTTTGAGGAACACTCATTTTTGGTTATTCATATGACTTATAAGATATCCCTTATAAACCGTGATGGATTCTGAAACTTTATATCTCCCCAAGGCATTAGTTTCTTCTGAGGGTAAGTCATATAACATAAACGCTTAGCCCTAGTAACAGCGACATACATATTATTTTTTTCTTGAGCGAGTTGTTCTTCTGCTCCATTTATGGCTCTATAATCAGGGAACACTCCCTCACAAAGTCCCATAACAAAAACAACATCATATTGCAGTCCCTTGGACATATGTGCAGTCAACAGCGAAATACCAGTATTATTGTCAGAAATAGCAGTCTTTCCAAGCGAAACAAGGTTTCTAAAAGAAGTAAGTGTTCTGCTTTCTTTGGGAACAAGCATACAATATTTTGTCCAATGACTTTTCCACTGCTCGATATCCATAGATATCAGGTATCTTTCATCATCACTTAACGAAGGAAGTAAACCCTGAATAGCTGCCAATGAATTACTGAAATTTAAAGTCTCCTTATTAAGTTTTTCGAGTGCCGGGATCAAAATGCAGTATTTAGTTGTTTCGAGAGCATTTCTTATAATAGTAAATCCGTCACCGTTTCCAGAAGTAATATTTCCAACAGAGTCAGTTAACCTCAAAAGTTGGTTTAAATGAATATAATCTCTTGAATTTATCAGTATTCTAATTGATAGGTCGAATACTTTCATTAAATCGGATTCGTTTTCAATACCTGAGATGGTTTTTTTGAAATAGAATGATAGATTTCTATTAGCTAATTCCTCCTCAAGTTTGTTAAACACATACCTATTTCTTGCAATTACAGCAATACTATTCTCGGTAATTGCTCCCTCAACATCAGGATGACCATCATGTATTAATTGTTCGATTTTAGTAACAATATATTTTGCTTCTGACTCTTCATCATCAAAGCGAAATGCACATAACTCACCGTCATATACATAATTAGTAACGCTATCGTAATGCTCAAGTTGATTTGCAAATTCGACAATCCTTTTAGCAGAACGGTAATTCTCGTTCAAAGTTAATACTGTTGGATTAAAATCATCTACAAAGTTTTTTGACATATAAACGCTGCTAGATCCATTAAAACCATAAATCGATTGATTTGCATCACCAACAAGCATTAAATTTTTAAAACTATCGCCACAAAGAGCTTTGATAACCTGATACTGAGCAAAATTTAAATCCTGAGATTCATCCACGCAAATATATTTAAATAGAGAGTTATACATTTGTACAACACGAGGATTTTCAATAAGGATACGATAAGCAAAGAAAAGAATATCATCAAAGTCCATCGCATTTTGCTCAATAAGTTTTTTGTTGTATTCAGAATAAATCAACGGAAATGGTGCATTATCATTACAGTTTTCGGGAAGAATAAATTCTTTTTTTCTTTCGGCTATTAGTTGCAAAGCTCTTTGCAGAATCTTCTGCTTGTCATTTCGACTTGATAAGAATGCGTTCAATTCAGGATTTTCTATAAACGCATCCTTCAGAACGGTTTTACGATCGTCTTCGTTTTCAAATAAAACAATATCTGTACTTAATCCAATTAGATTACCACGGGACTGCACCAAATCCAAACAGAATGAATGAATTGTTCCGACAGATACACGATCAACGTTATCCTCAAAGGAACTATCCTCGCTTAATCTTGTTTTCATTTCATCCGCTGCCATATTGCTAAAGGTTAATGCGAGAACTTTTCCGCGTTTACTGTTATTAATTAAATGCTTAATTCTTTCGATAAGCACTCTTGTTTTGCCACTGCCTGGTCCTGCTTCAACCAATAAAGCACCATCTGTAAAATTAACTATCTGACGCTGTTTCTCGGATAGATTCACTCTCATCATCTCCTTCAGATGTAACGACTAATGGTTGCATTGCTATAAGCAATTGCTTGATTTTTGGCGGTATTCTTCGAGAAATGTCTTCGATTTCTGTAATTTTTTTAGCAACCGAATAAGCATATTTTGCTTTAGCTTGTTTTTCTGTACAACAATCATATATAGCTCGTTTTATTCCTTCATCACCAGTATAATCTCTTTGATTATCGATTGTATCAAATAGAAATTGTCCGCAAGTCGGGCATTTTTCATTTGATTTCTTCTTTCTTACTGTTTGATGAGAATTTCTGATTATAAAATCATTTAGATATTCGGCATTGTTTTCTAAATCACAAATTGCGGTGATTATTTCATTTCCATAGCCACTGTTTATCAAATGTTTTTCATAGTCTTCTTCGTTGTCTAAGATTATCACATTTGTGAAATCCTCTGTTCCTTTATTAAATACTTCTGTTAAGGCATTATTTACAGTTCTTTTGGTTTTAGTTTCACCATCACTGAAAATAAACCATTCAATGTTAAAATCACGGATTAATGATAAAAAAGTCTTATAATTTTGTCCACCTAGTCCGATAATGCTTACACCGAAAAACGACGGATCAAATCCGAAATAGGCTTCAAAGAAAACAGGCAATGATTGCTCTTCAGTTATTCCCTCACATAAAACAATAGCTCTGGAAAATAATAATTCTCCGTGAGAAGCAACAACTTCACGCTTTATACGGTTTATTTCCTCAGCATCATATTTATCTTTATCAAATTTATAAGCAATAGTTTTTCCTTGCTTCTTTTCAAAATGAATCAAATCACCCAGATCAGCTTGAGACACTATACTTGGTGAATGTGTGCTAATGATTTTTTGACCTGAGAAACTACTTATTTGTGAATATAGCTTTTGCTGCGCTTGGGGATGAAGATGAGCTTCAGGTTCTTCCATTGTCAGTATTACAAAAGATTCAGCTTCTGGGTCATCTTCTATAAGATTCTTCTTTTCCCACTCGATATAAGTACCTAATGTAAGAAAAGAAATCCAGCTTCTTGTACCCATTCCGTGCTGAGAAACTGACAACCTTGCAGCATCACCATCTCTATAGAAAATATCTATACCTTTGTGTAAATCGGATATCTTCCTTGCTAAAGGTTCTATTTCTATTGTACCATCTGGATTTCCAACCGTAGGAGCAATAGATGAAATACTGCTAGCAGTCTGTTTTAATGCAGGGATACTATCTACAATCTGCGAATTAATATCATTAAGCTGCCTTTCAATATCCGCTGTTTTGTCATCTGGCAATTTGATTCGGGATGTTGCTCGTCCAAAATAAGACTTTTTATCTCTAATATCTTCCACCACATCACGCTTTGCATCCATATAATAAGCGGAAATGTATGTGTTCATATCTCCAGTAAACATTTTTTTGCGACTAACAGTAGAATTTGAAATAGAGTCTCCCCAATCTGTAATCTGCTTATGAGCTATCGTATAATCGTTCTTGAGCGCATCATATTGTATAATGGTTCTAATGCCTACAAAATCACCAGCAACACTTCCAGTTGTAATCCAATTCTCTGTAAATACTCCAATCCAAAAATCCGAGAATGTTTCAACCACATTAAAATGGGAATCGCATGGACGTATCATTAAATCAATGATTGCACATTTTGATTCATCCAAAACCTCGCCGCTATTAATGTGAATATCTTCAGATGATACAATCCTATTTTGACCAAGCGAAATATTAATAGCTCTAAGAAAATTGGACTTTCCGCTGTTATTTGCACCAATGATTACATTTGTACTAGATAAAGACACCTCCATATTTTCTATTGAACGATAGTTTTCAATTCTTACTTTCGTTATTAGTATTCCCATTTCTGTATCCTTTCATATAGTTGCTATCAAAAATTATTATCAAACTAAATTCTGAAAATAAGCCATACTGCTTTGCACTTGTGGCCAGTCGATCTCCAAACCTAAACCTACTCTGTATGCAGTTCTTCCGTTTGTTTCTCTGACAAAGCCGAGCTTTTTGAGAAAAGAGATTTCAGCTTGAAACGCTTTTCTTGTACCACCAGCTCTTACAGTTGATTTCTTAACCAAGTGCAACTGTGTGTCAAATGTATTATCTAACCATTGCAAATAAGCGTCTTTATCAAACACATACTTGCCATTCGCATTTAGTGAGGAAAATGCAAATAGGTTATCTTCAAATAAATCCTCAGATAACTTATAGATATAATGGAGCATTGCACCGTATTGCCCATTCTGTAGAACGGCTGCTTTAAGTATCTCCATACTCTTCGAGTTATCATATCCCTCAAATCATCATCCATTAATGCGCCCTTACCAAAATTATTTAAATCTAATAAAGATTCAATGTATGAATACACATCATCTTCTCTATATCTAGTTCCACGCCTGCGACTATTCTTTACATATTTTAAAACATCTGCTTCACTAATTGAGATTTTAGACTCGTTTACGAATTTTACTACGATTTCATTAAAAGTTATCTCACTCAATTTTATATAGTCATCATGAAGTATATAATACAGACAATTTAAAATAGTCGTTTTTCCAAGACCATTCTCACCTATATAAATATTCACTTCATTTTCAAAACATAATGTTACATCATTTCTACCAAATAAGCCTTTAATTGTAAATTGTTCTATTGAGGTTCTATTTGGTTAGTTTTCGATCATTTCTTCATCAAAGAAAAACATAAATATTCTCCTACTTCTATTTATTTGTCACTCGTTTTGCAGCTTCCTTCGCCACATACCAGAACATGACTGGCGGAATAGCATTTCCCAATGCACGATACTGTGCCGATTCCGTTCCGACCAATGAGAACTGCTCAGGGAATGACTGTATTCTTGCAACTTCACGAGGAGTAAATCTTCTGTATCTTCCATCAACCATAAGCACTGGATCGGTGCTATTAAGTGATACTTTCGCAAGGTGTGAGCCGACAGTATTACAAGGTTTTGTAATATCCTGTGCTCTGCCTTTATTCATAGTCTCTCTGTTTTTCATCATTCCCTGAACTGCGCGTTCGCTAAAGAAGTATTTCTCTGCAACAGCAGTATCAATTACCTTTTCAAGAGGAACATATTCATTCTCCTCAGTAATAGGCATATCAGGGAACTCGAACTTAATGCCGAGATCATTTCTAAAACCAACTATAATAACACGCTCACGCTTCTGAGGGACACCATAATTTGCGGAATTAAGCAGACTGTGTGTAACAGTATATCCGCTTTTCTCAAATTCCTCTATGATAAGTGGAAATGCTTCTTTTTTGTTTGCTGACATTATTCCCTTTACGTTCTCAGCAATGAAGCACATAGGCTGTTTCTCACGAAGAATGCGGCACATTTCAAAGAACAGCTTTCCTCGGTCATCTTTGATGCCCAGCCTCTTAGGATTTTGAGCTACTATTGAAAAAGACTGACAGGGAAATCCGCCTGTAAGAATATCAAAATCAGGAAGTTCCTCAGACTTTACTTCACGAATATCTCTGTTATCAGGCTTTATTCCGAAGTTCTCATCAAACAGCCTGCAAGCATTATCATCTATATCATTGGCATAGACTATTTCCATATTATTGCTCGGATAGTATTTCCCTAAAAAGGTGAAATCCCCCAACAGTCCCATATCTGTGCCTCCGCAGCCACAGAAAAGAGACGCAACTTTTAATCTACCCATGTCAACAACTCCTCAAAATTGCCTATTTCAGCCTTGTTTGTGCTGAATGTTATATCTGCACCGTCTTTCGGTACCATTTCAATAAGATCCTTCTTGTAAAGACCAACAGGGTCTTGTATCAAGAACAGTTTCTTTTCAGTTTTGCTTATCATAAGGCGATAAACATAGTAACGATCCTTCAATGTGCTTGCTGTATTCCACTCATTCGGTGTAAGGTGAACCTTATTGAAATGCAATGGTTTTGAACTGATCGTTGTTTTTACTTCTATGTATCTCTTGCGTTCATCAAGTTCAACGGACTGAATATCGTATCCAACTGCAAACTGTGTCGGTATACGCTTGATAAAGTGTATCAAGTCTGCACGTCCACCAATCTTGACACGCTGGCATTCGTGAGAATGAACGAGACTTTCGCCCATATCTCCGATGTCCTTGGTTCTAAGTCCTTCAGTATCTTCAAGAGCTTTGTCAAAGGAGGCATAAGTCTGCTTTTTAAGCTCTTGATACTCCTCTGGATCATTAGCAATAAAGGCAAGAAGATCCGTCTCAAAGTCTGTTTCCTTAATATCACGGTTTACATAAGCGAACCAATCGTCATAGCATGACTTTATTTCCTCGTAGGAAGCCGCCCTTCTTTTGATGAAGCCGTCATACTGATTGAACCACTCCGTTGAATTGATGAATTTCAGTATAGCTTCATTTTCAAGCGTATTGATATAGTAATTCTTACCACCGTATACAGCAAGCAGATTGGCTATCTCCATATAGTCAAGAATGTCGCCTGCATATCTTATAACATCGCCTGTTTCATCATACTCCACCTTGTTATCTCTGTTCTCAGTGATACGCTTCCACACCTTTTCAGGAGCTTCGTTATCCCTTGTACATCTGAGATCATTAAAGATGCAGTGACAGGCTTCTGCTTTTGTAATATACTGTCTTTTACCCGTACTGTCCTCTGCGTATTTCAATACAGAAAGAATGTACTGGGCAGGTTTAAAGTGAATACCTGCTTCAATTTGTTTGGATATTTCCTGCACTTTCAAATGAGCACCAGGGTACTGAAAATTATAAAGGTAATACTTAAAAAACTCAACAAGGTCTTCTTTCTTCGCAAGCTCAATCGCTCTGCGACCAGGCTTTGTGATGTTACCGTTAAATTCAAGAAAACCGAATAGAGCGGATATCTCGGTTCTCCAATTGTTTATGGTTTTCAGTTCCTTAACGCTGTTACCAGGATAACGATATATTGCATTGTTCAGTTCGTCGGCAAATTCTTCTTTATTAGTTGCTGACATCTTTGAAATCTCGGTAGCCATGTAAACGAGAACGTTTTCTACATCGTTCTTGAAACGTGGTCTGACATGATGAATTCTAAAGTAAAGATCGTCTGGAATTTGATATTTCATATAAATCACTCCAAATATTTAAGCAATGCTTCTGCAATAGCCTGAGCCATTAAAGGCGGAACAGCATTTCCTACCTGTCTGAACTGCTGTGTCTTATTCCCCTCGAAAATAAAATCATCAGGAAATGATTGAAGCCTTGCACATTCTCTCACAGTTGGTACACGATTGTATTTATAATGGAAATGATGCCTGTGACCTGTATCAATAGTAGGCGCAGGCTTGTCACTACGGAATCTTGTCCACGCAACATGAAAATTACGACTGTTTATAAATTCTTCAGGTAAGTCTTTATAGTTTCCGCCGTCGGGTACTAAAGAAATAATATGCTTAACTTTCTCCGAATGAGAAGCTGCAATATGATTTCTTACCTTATCAGAGCGTTCACGCATGAGCTTCTGATATGAATTTGAAGGATTAGTTGCATAATCATCGGGGTCGATGCCTAAAGTGTCAATTAGCGGTGGAAGGTCGGAAAGAGCCATTTCACAAGTGACCATATCCTTTTTGAGGATAGAATCAAAATCAAATTCCTTATCTTTAAGACCAACGAATACCACTCTGCGTCTGCTCTGTGGGACACCATAGTCAGCAGCACACAGGATTCTGTACTGTACCTTGTATCCTAAAGCGGTGAGCCGTTCGATGATACTGTCTTTTATCTGTCCTTTAAAAAGGCTGACAAGCCCAGGAACATTCTCAATAACAAATGCTTTAGGTCTGATTTCTTCTACAAATCTTATATAAGATAGATAGAGCTTGTTACGGGGATCATCAAACTTTCTCGGTCCGGACAGAGACATTCCCTGACAAGGTGGACCGCCTATGATTATGTCTATTTTTTTGTTGCCGATTCTGTCTTTTACATCAGCGTATTTCAGTTGAGTAATATCACCACAGATTGAAACAGCTCCATTATGGCTATGTTCAAATACATTAAGAGCCATTTGATCGTTATCTATACCCAGCAGGATATTAAAGCCTGCACTTTCAAAGCCGTAGGACAATCCTCCACAGCCACAAAATAAGTCGATTGCGTTATAATTACTCATAGTGCACCCCAATAAAAACACTTACTCAATATAATTATAGCACATCACGAAACAAAATACAATGGTACAAACCGATAATTTGCCTATTTTTCATCGAACTGTAACTTTGACTCCACCGGAATCAAAGTCCCTCTCACTCCGCCTCAGCTTCCAAAGCATACACAAAACTCATAACGTCCTGCTTTATCTTTTCATAGAAAGCGCTCAGTTCCTCATCAGGCTGGCGGTTCTCGGCTTCATACTCATCGAGCTTATCCTGCATCTGCTTCGTGAACACCTTGCGCTGCTGGTTATATTTCTCCACAAGTGCAGGATCATCAAGCACCTCGGCAGGCAGTTTTGTTTTCTGCTGACCAATATAGTTACTGAGTCTTGTGCTGTATACTTTATAAGTGCCGTTCTCTCTTTTGCGCCTTTTGGCATTCTTGACTTCACGCTGACAGTTCTCTGCTTCACAGGCGACAGCATTTTTCTTTCCGAGGAATACCTTGCCGCAATACTTACACTTGCAAACATATAGCTTCATCTTATGAATCGCAAAACTGAAATCATAGAAGAAGTTCACAAGGGCTGTATCTGCTACAGTGTAAATATCGTTACGGTCATTTCCCCGTATGATGATCTTATCAAAACTGAGCCTGAATGCTTTCATGTCGCTCTCGGAATTGAAGTCGAAGTTCCAGTCATCACGCATAACCTCACGGATATGATTGAAAACATCATTCACATACTCGGTGGACTTCTTCAAGGCACGGGTGTTGAAGAAAGCACCTGCCTTGTCTATGTCTGCTCTCGCTTCGGTGAACACATCACGGAGCGTATCGGAATAGTACCTTGTAAAGAAGTTGAAGCTGTTCAGGCGGTTATCATAAAATCGTTCCAGTATCTCACGGAACACCGCACCTCTGCCGTTGATAGCTCCGATAAGCTCATCTGTGAGCTGTTCATAGTCAAGAAAATTGCTCCTGAACTCCGTTATGTCTCTGAACACATCATCAAAGCTGATAACGGTGTATGCGTCCTCGGAGATTTTTCCCCATACGCTCTCGTTATAACGGCATATGGCGAGTTCTCTTTGTTATTAGCCAAGCTTCAAATCCACATCCGGTAAAATAATAGCGGTTTCTCTTTCGTCATTTTCGCCTTTCCATGCCACAATATACCTTATACGGGCGGATTTAATCGTATATCCCTTCTGAGTTATACTTTGTATTCTGTTACTGCAATCCCTTGAAAACTGAGCAACGGGATATTTTTCACCGCAATAATTATAATAAAGCCGCCTGCCTTCAACTTCAAGCTCAGTACCGCTTTTCAGCTTTAAGATAAGCTGTTTTTTATCCTTAAAAAAATCAAGATAAACATCTTTGAACGAAAGCTGCAGTGTTATATCGGTAGGTCTGCTGTATTCTTTTTCATCAACGGAAAAATCGGTAGCACAGTCTTTGTACTTGTCAAAAGCTGTACCAGAGTAATGAACACACAGCTTTGACTTGGCCCTGGTAAACGCTACATACAGCTTACGCTTGTTCTCGTCAGACGCAATATCGGGGTTATTAAGCAAAACATACACATTATCAAATTCTCTGCCTTTTGAACGGTGCATTGTTGATATTGTGATAACGCCCTGCTCTGCTTTGTAGAAATCTTCAAGCCTTGATTCGTGAAGGAATATCTCAAAATCCGAGCGATACAGCTTTTTGTTGTTCTCCTTGAAAGTATTTAATATATCAAGCATAAGCGGTAAGCAAGTGCTGTCTGAATATGCTGTTTGAAGCTCATATACGGCATTGTCCCATTGTTCGTTACTTATTACCGCTGTATCATCTGTAAGCTGTAGCTTTTTGATAAAATAGCGTAGTTCCGCTATATTATAAATGTCAAGACTGCCGATCGATTGTATTAGCTTAGCCTCTACACCGCGTTGTTTCAAAATTCCGAGTACAACCAGAGTTTCATCATTTGTATTGGTAAGTACACAGGTTGTCCCACCGTCATATGTACTTATAACGTCATCTATCAACGCATTTTCAATATAGCTTCCTGTATGCTTTACAAATCTGACTTCGCCATTTTGATTGGTAACGGCACTTATATCAGCTGTTTTAAGTCGTTCCGTTATTTCTTTGACAAAACAGTTTGCAAAATTCACTATACTTCTGCTACTCCTGTAGTTTTCCACAAGATCATACTGCTTAGCATTATAATCGGTTATGAGCTTTCTGAGATACTTTGAATCAGAGCCACGGAACTGATATATGTTCTGATCATCATCACCGACAGCTATTACTCGCAGTTCGTCGTTTCGTTCCATCAGAGCCTCTACAAGTGAAAACTCGTTTGCGTCCATATCCTGCGCCTCGTCAATAACGAGAACCGTTTTAGTTACCTTACCGAGATCTATATCATCGCTTCTGATCAATGCGCCTGCATCTCTGACAACATTTTCAGAATCCTTGATATTGCCTATTTTTCCGAGTAAGTCAAAGCAATACGAATGAAACGTTTTTACCTCAATGAAATATGCGGCATTACCTATAAGCTCACGCAGTCTGTTCTTGAATTCGAGCGCCGCCGCTCTTGAAAACGTCAGCATAAGCAATTGTTCATGCTTGACATCTTCAAGCAAAAGCAACGAAGCAAGCTTATGCACAAGAACTCTTGTCTTTCCGCTTCCGGGACCTGCGGTACATACTATGTACTGTGAGGTGTCATCCTTGATTATTTCAAGCTGACGCTCAGAAAGTGTGTCAAAGAGCTGTCTGTATTTTTCGGGTGTAATATTACGTTCAATCTCTGTCGCTCTTTCACCTTTGAAATACACAGAAAGAAACTTCTTATAATCCATTTGGAAATAATCGTTGACAAATTTCAATGCGGCTTCATAGCTTTTGACCATCATATTTGCATACTCGCCGACTATATGAATCTGCTGTATCTTCTGCTTGTAGAATTCGTTGAGTTGCTTATAATCCTCATTCTTATATCGGATTTTATTATCCATCACAAGCCTTTTGAGCTTCATTCCGCTGTAAAGCACAAGAAATCCGCCTTCAAGCTTAACTGAACTTATTTTTGAAAGGAAAAGCAATGTTTTCTCTATATCCGTTGTTGAAACATCTTCTCCGCATTTTTTGCATACATTATGTAATTCAATAATAGAAAAACCTACAAGTATTTCGTCATTTTCCAATACTCCGTGATTACTGCTCTTAAAAAGATAACGGATAATGATATCGGCTAGTTTGTAACTTTTTTCTCTCTGCTTCTTCATAAGTTCAACATCGCATTTGGTTACAACAGTTACCTTGTTTGTAAAAGCGTCTTGTTCTTTATCGATATAGTTACTTATAGTCCAATAATAAAGAAGAGTTTTAATAGAATTTACTGTAGAGCTTTTAACCCCGCCAGAAAGCGCCTTGTCATTAAGTTCTTTGTAATTAAGTGATATTTCACTGTCATCGAGTATATTTAACAGAAAATTTTCAAGGACGTGATACTTTTTTAATATCAACAGTGATTTATTCTCAGTGTCGTTTTTCTTTATGTATGCCGTCAGATCCTTGGTATCGGCAAGAATACCGTCATTGCGCATTATCTGTATTGAACGTATAATATCCGCACGTTCAATGCCAAGCCTGTCTGCAAGATAATCTATTCTGGATTCTGCTTCGCCGTTATCTGCTTCGGCAATACTTCTGCTTGAAATAAGAGATTTGATTATTCGTTTTGCGGTAATTTTATCCGTATCGTTGTAAAAACGTGCTGAACGTTCTATCCTCTCTGATGCTTCTATCATATTCTTTACCAGAATACTTGTTGCATATATTCGCGGTACATTCTTTCCACGTTTTAGATAACCGGCATTTTCAAGTGCCTGCAATGCTGTTTTGACGCGTGTTTCTATATCCGACACACTGTCGTCCCAGCCCGCCTTTCGAGCTACTTCCAGAGGTGAGCAGCATACCTCCTGGCGTGTTTTCGTGAGATCTTTTACCGCCTTCCAAACCTGTTGTATTTCGCTGATACTGAGTTTAGTCTGATTAAGCAATATAAAATGCTTATCCAAATCTGAATCATTAAACAAAACAACGCACTCTGCCTGCAAGGACTGATCTCTGCCTGCTCTTCCCGCTTCCTGAACATAGTTTTCGAGAGAATCGGATATATCGTAATGAATAACAAGCTTTACATTAGATTTATCAACGCCCATTCCGAATGCGGAAGTTGCTACTATTATCTGAATTTCGTCATTTATAAATGCTTCCTGGTTCTCCTGCTTTTCACTGCTCTCCATTTTCCCGTTATACGGACGTGCTTTAAATCCGTCGGAACACAGCTTTTTAGCTATCTCATATGTTCGCCTTGTTCGTGAAACATAGATAATAGTCGGGCATTTTTTTGTTTCTATCAAATCACGCAATGCTTCGTACTTATCATTATCATTTTCTTTATATAATACAGCATACCTTAGGTTTGTTCTTGAGGCATCAGTTGTGAACAGGTTAAGTTCTATACCAAGCTTATTACGGAAATAATCTTTAATATCACTTACAACCTTTTGCTTAGCAGTTGCGGTAAAGCATGATACCGGTATCCTACAGTTTGCGCCTTTTTTCTCCTGAAGCTCCTTTATAAAATCTCCGATATAAAGATAATCTACACGAAAATCCTGCCCCCATGCAGAAAAACAATGCGCTTCATCTATAACAAAACGATCTATATGTCGTGACAAAAGCAGACGCTCGATCGTAACCGATCTCAATGATTCGGGTGAAATATAAAGAATTGAAGCAAGCCCAGACTCCACTCTTTCTATAGCTTCGGCACGTTCTATAGGGCTTAGCAAACCATTGATAGTTACCGCTCCTTCAATGCCTTTCTTTTCAAGCGTATCAACCTGGTCTTTCATCAACGACTGTAGCGGTGATATTACCACTGTAAGCCCACGCTCCGTTTCTCCGGATATCAGTGCCGGTATCTGAAACGTCAGTGATTTACCTCCGCCGGTAGGAAAAATTGCAAGCAAAGACTCATGTTCTATAGCGCAATTGACTGCGTTTTCTTGCAAAGGTTCACCATTATATTTTCTGAAATCGGTATATCCAAAATATTTTTTGAGATAGCGATGAGGATCAAGTGCCTCATTGCAATACGCACAATTGTGGCAATGTGTATTTCTGAGCCTTCGTATGATGTTATCAACCTTAGGATAGTTCATCTGAACCCATCTCGGGATAAGCGAATAACGCTCTGTAGCACTTATCAGAGCAAGGCAATATGAAAGTTCCACAGGTGAATTTCGGATAAAATCGGAAACAGGTGCATTCTCACATATTTTGCCGTCAAAGTGAATCAAAATCAGCGTTTCAAGATCATCTTTCGCACTGAATCCTACATAGCTCCAGAAACCCGAAAAATGAGGTTCGTCCTTTAAAAGCATATAATAAATCTGCTTCAGTTCATCATCAAGTTCATTAAATGCATTAACCTCGTCATAAAACAAATCCATAGCTTTCTGTGAATCATTAAGCGGATTATTGAGCTCGTCTGTAAGCAATTTATCGTCTTTAAGAAGTGCATGATAAGGTCTGTTGGGAAAAAGCAACGGAGAAAGATATAAGGTGTCAATCAGCTTTGCTTTCTCCGGTATTACAGTATGTTTCGCATCATGATCTACTATATTGTGTCCACAGATAAAATCCTTGTTTTCTATAAAGCTGAAAAACTCATGCGGAACACCAGTGTGAAGCTGTTTGCCTGAGTTATCTATTGCACCGAAATCATACGACTTATTATCTTCCGTACTGACCTCAGTATCTATAAATGCTATTGACTTCATGATTCACCTCTGAAGTTAAAACTATAATTAAAATATGATTATAATATATTATAGCATTTTTTAGTGCAAGAAGCAATGAGCAGAAATGAAATAATTTAACAAAACAAAAATTAAACGGATTTCAGCCGTGCCAATTTACTCATATGAAATTTCTATCTCTGTCTTTCTCACCATCATAAGTTCCTCATTATAATCCTTCTCCCTTGAAAACCGTTCATACACATTCATATATCCCATACACATCAGCTTTTGTCTGATAGTGGCTGATGCTGCTCTGCCTGCACTATCATTATCCAGGCACAGACAAATATTGCGGATATTCGGTTTACGCTTGAGCAACTCCATCAGAGCCGTATCGGCTGTTCCGCCGAGAGCAAGCCTGTTGTGCAGTTTCCAGGCGTCCTTATTTCCGTACTTTATATTGTACAGGTTGGCGTGGCTCATAGCGTCGATGAACGATTCAAAAACATACACACAATCGTTCATACCCTCGCTCTCAATCAGAAAGCCGCTTGCCTTATCGCTCCCGGCTACTTCTCCCCGGAATCTGTAATTTGTGCTTGCTATACGGAATGCTGCATAGGATATTTCACCTTGAGCGTTTTTCCCGGTCGATACAACAAGATTATTCTTAAATATTTTTGTGTTATCCTTCAGTAAAATGTTATCAACATATTTTGAAGAAACAGCTTCAGCTTGATATGTATCTGTTGCTGTCGGTGAAGCTCTCAGCGTTTGCAATCTATAATCAACCCAGTCACGGTTATCATTAAAGCGATAAAAAGCCATTCCCTCATCGTTGTATCCGACTATATGCAAGCCGTTGTACTGCACTCCTTGATAAATTTGACCGGAAGCTATCAGTGCATTGATGATGTTCATATCAATACCTCTGCCCTTGTTAAGATAAGCAATGATATTACTGTAATTTCGTCTGCCGTCCGGGAAGTGAGCCTGTTCCGGCAGAACGAACCGTACAGGTTCTGATACAGATACATTTTCTGCTTTCGCCACGGGCTTCTTTATCGGCGTATATTCCGTTTGCTCCCGATCTCCGACAAGATGTAATACGGCATCTCTGAAATTCATACCCCGTATCTTTACAAGGTAATCAATCGCATTGTTTCCTCCGACCTGTCGGCTGTTCCAGTACCATCTGCGTCGGTTGCCGTTTACAACAAGGCTGTTATGCTCAATACACTTGAATTCCCTTTCCCCATAAGTGCTTTTAAAGGAAAAGCCCTCCTCGCTTTCGAGAAGGGCTATCATATCGGTATTTTTTGCTCGTTCAATTATATCTTCTTCAAGATGTGCCATACTGCCACCTCCGTTATCTCTTTATGTTTGAGATATACATTCTGTAGTTTTCAAATTCCGTGTCACACGTCTGCAAAAACCACTGCGGCAAATTAAACTTGTACGGAAGAAAGCCGTTCATCGTAATTCTTGCTGAAGTTGCAAGATTTGAACAAAGATACCTGTACTGTTCACCACACATAGACGGATCTCCGAAATTGAACGCTATTCTGTAATCTTTGCCTATTAGCCGCTTTGTATCGTTCTTGTCAGTTTCGAGCAGTGACATAAGCTGTATTATATCGGTTTCGTTGAAACCGCTTACGATATATCTGTAGTGGCAGGACAGCCAGTTGTCAATCTGCTCGGTGTCTGTGCCGTAATCATTGATTACAACATTGTAGATTCCCCAGTTCTCCGGTACTCTGCCGAAGAAATAGAAATCTATGTTGCGATATGTGAAATACGTTCCCTTTGACACCGTTTCTTCCTTGTATGTTTCCTGGAGAATGTTCAGATCGCCGTCAGTAAGTTCGTTCTTGCTGAAGAACGCTACCTTTGCTCCTCTTGCTGTGAAATACTCTGCGAGCTGTATTGCGTATGTTGTAGTACCGACACGACGCATTGCTCCGAATAAACCGATTGATAAATGCAGGTCGCAGTTGTTGTAATTCGGTATTGCATTGTTATTGCCTTTCTGTACCGGGATATATGTAACGTCAAATCTTCTCTGACGTTCTTCTCTGAGTCCTATTCTGCGGTCTGCGGTTGACTTTATCAGTGCTTCACGCAGGTCTTTCTGCATTTTGTTACGACTTATTTGCTTCAACGTTTTGGGCGTTTCGCCTATGATATTTGCAAGTCCCTGTCTTGCTATTTCCGACAGCAGCATATCACCGGGATATACTCCTTCGGCATATATGATTATCGGCACGTCCGTTGCCATCACAAGAGCCTTTAAACTCGTAAGGAATTCATCGCCCTTTTCCTCGATAAATTCAAGGTCGATTATGATATGAGTGATGTACTCATAATATTTCAGCTCCTCCTTGATGAAATACGAAAGGTTGTTCACTGTTGTTATCTTCTGATTCATCTCAAGCTCCTTGCGTATCTCGCTGAGCATTGTCTGACGTTTCTTTTCTACCATTAAAAGCGGGAATAAAAACATTTTTATACCTCCGGTTCTTCTTCAAATTTGTTGTAGGATTTAGCTTCGATCTTCGCCTTATCAGCTATCATCTTAAACATTTTCTCATTACCGAGTAATTTATCAGTCTGCCAATTGTTCACATAGCTGAAAGTGCCTTTTCTGCATACTATCAGCGGTACGGTTGTATTTCCTGTTACGCTTACTGCATTGACAGTCAGTGCTGTTTCACAGCTGACAGGATTGTTCATTGCTATTCGTCCGTACAGCGTCATACAGTCCGTCATATTCAGATTTTCGCAATCCTGTCTTGTTTCTCCGGACAGCGATATTGTTTTGATTCCGAAATTTACATAGCAATTACCTATGCAAATGCGGTTTTCGCTACAAAACAGTTCATCATACTCTGATGTCGGAATATATCCTGCCTGTGCATACGCAAAATCAAGGCAGGATTTACGCAGATTTTCATCTGGTATGTTTATCTGTCTGATACGATACTTATCGTCGGAGTAAGTAACTTCATATTTTGAGCCGAGCAGTTTGTTCCATTTTTCCTTTGCTTTTTCTGTCAGCCTGTTATTGAAGCTGTTCCATACTACAGTATGGTCACAATACAGGTCATCGCAGAAAAAATCAAATTCCACGTCACCGCATTTGTCAAGATATTCACCGAATGTATCAAACAGCTTTTCTTCATTTCCCATAATCAAATTCTCCTTTTATTTTTTCACCTGTATCGCACTTATGCTGTCAAGCAGGTCCTTGTTAACGTCCGTCCTGTAAGCCTTAAACCAAAGCAAAGGATTTACTTTTGCTCCGACAAAACGCACCGATAAGCCGTCATAAATATGCGGATTATCAAGCTCCGGAGGCGTTACCTCTCCGTCTACAAACGCAGTTTTGACGCACAAATGAGGTTTTATCTCACTTCCGAATGTATGGCTCCAGCCTGTCGCTGATAAGCCCTCGTCCTTTTCCTTGCTGTGTTTGCCGGAGTGAGCATAGCCTATTACTATCTTCTCGTCTTTGTCGTATACGTCATACAGCGACAATCCTATGTCCTGCTCCGAAATAGTTTCAAGCCTGTCAAGACAGCTGTATTCTATCATCAGCGTCAGAACACCGTCATCGTGCTTTATCTCCGTACCTGTGGTTGTTACGATAGTCGGAAAATCAAAGCCGTATTCCTCTGCAAACACGTCCGTATCAATTATGTACGCAAGCTGTACCGCCGAGCAGTTGTATGTATAATTTGGCTTATCTTTTACTACCTTGCGTTTTTCTGCGTCATAAACGTCATAGATATACACATCCTGTATGCACTCGCCTACATCGGGAAGTATCTCCGCTCTGACCTCGGTATCCTCGTCATTCAGATACAGTGTTATACCCGATTCGTATGCTTTTCCTATCGTGCTTGTGCCACGGCTGTGTATTGTTTCAAAGTCATTCAGCGTTGTAAGGATACCGTTTGTGTTTTCCTTTAAATCATCGGCTTCGACCGGGAGATTGAAAAAGCCTTGAAAGTACACGAACAATGCACGTTGAGCTGTACTGTCTACCGATATGTACAAATTATTTATCTGTGCGTCGGATAAGATACGCTCGATTATCTGCGTATTTTCTTTGGTGTAATCCCTGTATTTCTCGTCTACATCAAACATTTCGTACCAGTCATCTTCAGACGGTGTTTTTACCGTTATTGACAGTTTTTCTGTAGTACCGGTCTTTTCCGTACTGACTTTTGCGGAAAATTTACCCTCAAGAGCCGCTCTCTCGAATATCTGTCCTATCTCCTGTGCCTGGAACACGTTCAGACAAGCAACGTCAAAACCATCTGCTGTTGCACCGCCGCTTTCGTCTGAGCTGACGTTCTCGATAGCACTTGCTATATCGTTATCAAGTCCGCTTGCGTCACTTTCTGCCATATCTTCAAAGCGACTGAATGTTTCCGCTTGATATAACGCAAGCAATCTTGGAAGATATATGTCACCTTCGCCGTAACAGGTGTATTCTACAATCTGAGTCTTGTTATCCTTATGTACAGTAAGTATCTGCTTTTTTGCCTTTACGCCGTCAATTGTTACGGTTTCCTCGTCATAGTCGTATGTCGGCATTTCGGGCTTGACGAGTGTGTTTATAAGCTGTACCGTACTTTGACTGTATTTGCTCATATCATACGATTTATCGTCCCGGAATTCCTTATCTTTCGCAAGCTCAGAATATTTGTAGCTGCTTAAATCAATTTCTTCGTTAAGCTGTTCAAGCTCTTTCTGTGATTTTACCTTTTTCAGCTTATCTATATACTTCTTTGCTTTTGCAACGCTGTCATTGACCTCTTTGGTATCGTACAGCAACAAAAACGAGTTGTTACCCTCTGAAAAAGTTTTCTGCAGAACAGACTTTGACAGGTTTATCGAAAAGTCCGGCAAAAAACTGTATGTATCGTTCTTGACCTGTGTATTGATTGAGGAGTTGACACCGCTCAGAGCAGATTCCACATTTTTTCGTATATCATTCCACGACTGACTTACACTTGTATCACGCACTGCACCGTAAAGCAAACTGAACAATCCGGTTAGCAAGGCAATAAATACACCGATTCCCAAAAGAATTATTACAATCGGAGTAAGTAATGCTGCTCCTATTATCTTTCTTCCTTTTTCGTTTGACGCTAATGTAGTTATTATTTTTGCAATAGCCGTCGATACTGTCATATTAATTACCTCCCAATCCTAACTGTTTCAGACGCTTTTCGGGTAACTGTACCTTGAGTTTGAGTGACCGTCCGCCGGCTTTCATAAGGCACTCTGCACGATTGCCTGCGGTAACAAGCTCTCTTTGTGCATCGGTAAAATTGTATAGTGTCGATACGGCTTTAAGGTCATCGCCCTCACAGCCGAAAATAAACTTTGTAGACGGTAAATCCAGTACAGGCTGTGCATACAGCTTGACTTTAGGATCAAGGAAGTCTACAACATTCTGCGTCGCAACGGCAAGTGCGCCGCTGTACTTTCTTGCTCTTTTCTCGGTATCTCTAAGGTAACTCATCGCCTGCGGAACATCGGGATTTATAAGGAGCCACGCTTCATCGCATACAACCATCACCTTTTCGCTTCTGTCTGCACTCATCTGTTGCCAGCACCAAGAGAGAAGATTAAAATACTGCGTTGATTTCATTGCATCGCTCATAATTTTCATATTCTGCGTATCGAACACAATAAACTGTGCATTTGACTGCATTGTCGTGTGACCGTTCCAAAGGAAGCTGTCCGCACCGGTTGTTATATTTTCAAGCAGCAGTATCAGCTTGTCCATATCATCGGTTACACCTTTTTCAGCTGTTTTTCTCTGCTCAAGCAAAGTGTTATACAAATCCGTCATAACCGGGAAGTCGGTATTCTTCATAAAGGTTACGCTTGTATCCCAGGTTATATTGAATTTTTCATACATAGCGATAAGCCCTTTCGTAAGTAAGGCTTTCTGTATCTGAGTAAGTTCGGGAAGATACAGTTCAAAAAAGATTTCAAGCGTTTTAAGGTGTAACGCAAGCTCACTGATACCCTTGCTCTCGGCTTCTTCTTCCTCCTCGTCCGAAAGTGGTTTAGGACGTACCTGTAATGGATTTATCATTCCGTTTCTACCACCGCAAGCATCTATCCAACGTGATATGCCATCTTCACGGAACATATCGCAGATAGCCTTGTACTCGGTTTCGGGATCTATGACAATTACTTTTGTTCCCCGTATCAGTTCTGATACGATAATGTGTTTTATAAGTGTGGTTTTACCCTTACCGGAGCCGCCTATTATACTGATATTGCTGTTTGTCCTCGCTCCGTCACGCTTCCAAAGGTCAAAAATAATCGGCGTACCGTCATTATCCACACCAAGATAATAACCTACCCCGTCGTTAAAGCCGCTGTTCTGGAACGGGAAACCGCCGTAGAAAGCATTAACCGGCATAGGACGGTTACCGACATCACCGATAAGCTCTACAGGAGCGTAGGACGGGGATATGTGTTTCCAGGCGTCCTTTTGCATACGGGATAAACACCGCAGTTTACAGCCGACACCGCTGATTATGCTTTCAACTCTGTTACATTTCTGCTCAAAGTCGATTTCATCGTTGCCCATAACCATCACAGTACAGCAGAATTTTGCTATCTTTTCGTTGTTTTCTTCCATTCGAGCCATAAGACGTGTTGTATCGTCCGCTGTTTTTGTTTTTCTCTGTCGCTGTAATGCGTCACGGGTATTCTCTGCTTCGGCACGGGAAGCATTGATTATTTTCGATAGCTGTTCTACGATATTCGTTTCTGTAATCGGTGTGCTTGTAAAGTTTACTATAGTTCCTGCTATGTTATTTATCTTTGATACCCAGCCGTATTCCTGCGTAGGCGGATATTGCATTATCGCATAGATACGGCAGATGTAGTCACCCATATAAAAACGGGTATTCGGTCTGAAATCAATGCCCATCGGGGCTATTGCGGCACGGATAACATTGTTTTCTTCAATTTCAAACTGGTACTTCTTGTTTTTCATTTTTTCCTCCTGTTATGAATTTGTCGCAATAATCTGTGACATAGATAAATATACATCATCTGTTCTTTCGTAAGCTATGTATGCGGGATTTGTGAAAAGGTTATACATTTTTATAATATCCTTGTCTTTCACAAGCTCGCAGGACATTCCGTCCACCTCACTGTTGAAAGCGTTAATTATATCCTCTGTACGCTTGAGGATAGTTTTCTCGTCCTCGTCTTTGGAGAACAGCATAAAGAAAAATCTGCGGTCAATCTTGTTATCGTCAATTACCATTTTGGTGGCGAAATTTATATCGTCCTCAAGCATTTGTTTACACAGACCGCTTGCATTTTTAAGCCTGTTGCTGTCTGCCGTCACCATATGCTTGATTACATACGGCGAGGAAATAGCCATATATTTATACGGAAACTGAAAACGTGAAACGATGGAAGTAATGTTTTTACAGTACGCCAGCTTTTCACTTTCCGAGAAAAGCTCCATACTCATACCGCCGATTTCAATAAAGGTAACTGTGTACCCGTCATTCGTGTGTAAGCAATTGTTGCGAATATCCTTTACGTTTATCATTTCGTTTGCAGTCATCATCTCGACTGCGTTTTCTTCCGTCTGTTCCTTGTTTTTCTTCTTGCTGATTGTCAGAAACAGATACACTCCGCCTGCAAGAGCAAGTGCCACGATTAAAATTATAAGCTGTTGCATTTTATCCTCCTTGTTTTATAGGTGCGTCACGATGTCGCACCGGACGTTCCGGTCGCACCGGACGCTCCGTTTTATTGTATATAAAAAAGCCGTACCCGTCGGCACAGCTTTGTATTTTCGCTATCAGAAAAAGAAAATCACGGCGATAGCCGGTTTTCTATCGTCGTGATTTAATTTCTGTTT
>ENA-UOJL01000762-UOJL01000762.1-human-gut-metagenome-genome-assembly--contig:-P47-NODE-762-length-42193-cov-44.388675_pt1 | contig 42193 bp, 48 predicted proteins | sample MGYA00242347_ERZ723894 | MGnify/ENA metagenome assembly ERZ723894
TACTGAAACATTGTACTCTTGAGAACAATATCCTCAAACTTCCTCAAGTTCAATTTAATAAAAAATCTTATGCCGAAGCAAAGAAGTGGATAGAAGAATCCTGCGGCTCATGGCAAGGTGGGAAGATACAGGGTTTCACATTCCCGTTTAATCCGAAACGTGTGTTTTCCGTTTTGAAAGAGGGTAAACGGTGCAACCTACAGCAGGATTATCAATTTTTTGAAACTCCGTCTGATGTTGCCGACTGGCTGGTTATGCTTGCCGGAGGGATACATGAGGATGATACGGTACTGGAGCCAAGTGCCGGGCGTGGCGCGCTTATTAAAGCCATTCACCGAGCTTGTCCTTCTGTGATGGTTGAGTGTTATGAGCTGATGCCGGAAAACAGAGAATTTCTTCACACCCTTAACAACGTAATATTGCTTGATGAAGACTTTACCAAAGACAGTGTAGGTAGTTACACTAAGATTATTGCAAATCCTCCGTTTTCCGGTAATCAGGATATAGAGCATGTCAGGCTTATGTATGATCGATTGGAAGAAGGCGGCACACTTGCAGCAATAACCAGCCAACACTGGAAATTCGCTTCGGAAAAGAGATGTATCGATTTCCGCAACTGGCTGAAAGAAGTACATGGAGAAGTGTTTGAAATCAGCGCAGGCGAGTTTAAAGAGAGTGGCACTTCTATTAGTACAATGGCGGTAGTTATAAAAAAATAATTCAAAACAGGAAAGAAATGAGTGAAACGAAAATCATATTAGATGCCTGTTGCGGTAGCCGGATGTTTTGGTTCGACAAGGAAAATCCTTTGATCTTGTTTGCTGACATCAGAGATGAAGAGCATACTCTTTGCGACGGTCGAAGCCTGAAAGTCCATCCGGATATTGTATCTGACTTTACCGATATGCCATTTTTGGATAAATCCTTTAAACTGGTGGTATTTGACCCGCCCCATCTTCTAAAGGTTGGTCAAAATAGTTGGTTGGCCAAGAAGTATGGTAAACTTCCCGAAGATTGGCCAAGGGTGATAAAAAAAGGAATTGATGAATGCTTTCGAGTACTTGAAGATTACGGCGTTCTCATTTTCAAATGGAATGAAGAGCAAATAACGGTTAGAGAAGTATTGAAAGCCATCGGACGGCAGCCGTTGTTCGGTCACACCACCGGAAGACATGGCAAGACTATGTGGATGTGTTTTATGAAACTACCAATTTACGAATAACAGAATATGTTGTAAGATGAAATTAAACAAAAAGACAGAGCAACTTATTAAACTTAGAGCCGCTGAACTTAAAAAATTATATGAAACTCCTAATCCTGAAGTAGATAAAATTATTTCTGAATTGAGAGCAGAAGCAACGAAACGTCCACAGAACATGAGGAAGGAAGAAGAGATTGCTTATATTCTGAAAAAGGCTGATGAAAATTGCGATCATATAGAAATTCGTAAAATCCTAAATGTAAGTAATACATGAATACATCTTTTGAACGATCTGCAAACGCTTCCGATGAATGGTACACACCACGAGAAATCATTGAAGCATTAGGTGAATTTGACCTTGATCCATGTGCTCCCATGCACCCTCTTTGGCCTACCGCAAAAATCATGTACAACAAGCAGGACAATGGTCTTATACAAAATTGGGGGGGGGCGAATTTGGCTTAACCCTCCGTACTCCAAACCGCTTATATGGCAGTTTGTAGAGAAATTGGCAGAACACGGCAACGGTATAGCACTACTTTTTAACCGGTGTGACAGCAATAAGTTTCAAGACATCATCTTCACGAAAGCAACCGGTATGATGTTTTTGAGGAATCGAATAAAATTCTTCCGTCCCGATGGAACACGTGGGGACAGCCCCGGTTGCGGTAGTGTTCTTATTGCATTTGGCCGGGAAAATGCCGAAATTTTAAGGAACTGCTCTTTACAAGGCAATAAGGAACAAAACATTAATATGTTGAAACTAAATGACATAGAATTTTACAACACTCCTTCTGGAGGTGTTATGGTATCTGTTGAAGGGCAGGAGGCTTTTATTTTATTGCCTACCCACTATGACTTGATATCCATTTTGCATGATTATATTATGCAAAACTATCATGGAGCCTATCTGGCATTATCTTCCCTATATAAAGGGAGTGCTCAGAATCCTTCTTACTATCGTTATCGGATTGTGAGTCGTTTTGCCCGATGTAATTTTGGAGAATACGAAACCAATGTGGTTGATATAAGTAAACACACGTTCCATTTTGAGCAGGTTCATTGCCCGTTACGTGGCGCTGGTGATTGTCAATTGGAAAATGTTGTCTGTAATCCTCAGTATACTTTGCCTTTGACAAAACAGCAGATTAATATCTTCCGTATGTATGCGGATGGACTTAATACCGAACAGATTGCCAAAAAGCTTTCTCTTTCGACTAATACGATTGACCGTCACCGTTCTGATATACAATCTAAGCTTGATCTTCATTCCATTACGGAGATGATACTATTCTGGATTAACAATAATTTAAAATAACAACTATGTATTATTCAAACACTTTTGAAGCTGCAATGATTATATGTGGCTATCACCTTTATCGCCTTTTTTACACAGACCGTGCGCGTTATATACGTAAGGCTGAAGGATTTATTCGTATCCGTAGCAAACGTGTGATTGATGGTAAGATCAAGCGTGTCAAACGTCAGATCCGTGTGCGTTGGGATGCTGCCGGTATCTGTTTTCGTGCCAGTGATAACCAGCGTCTTCCGCAGTATGACCTGCCTCTCAAGTCTGTTCAGAATAAAGGATACGATATAAAATCAGGTCAGTTATGTATGTAGATGTAGATCATTCAGGGCTTTTTTCCATAATGGAACTTACCCCTAACGAATTGTACGTTATCAGCGAGGCAATTGTGTGTTATTCTCGGATACAGGATATATCTGCTGATAGTCAGGAAATATCCCGTAGGATAGCAACAGCAATCAGCCGGGAATATGATACAGGCAAGACAACACGTCCTGTTGAAAAAAACAGTAAATAAATCATCAAAGTATTATGATTTTATCCGATAAATCTCAAGGGGTGGACTTCTCTTCGTTTCGTCTGCCGGATAATTATGGAGAATGGATACTTGATACCATCCATGCCATGGGGTTGAAAGAATATACCGAATACGAAGGTAAGGTGTTTTCCGCACTTGACGGTTTACGTGAAGGAAGATGCTTTGATGTCACCCTAGTCCAGGAAGATATGCGTGAAATATTCATCAGGATATGTTGCTTGTATATCCATGATCATCCGCAGGTAGTTTTTAATGATACATATACCCGAATTTATAAACAAGAAAAATATGAACCAGGGAAGTTGGACCAACGCAGAAAAAAGATTTGTCCGCGATAACGCTGGAAAGCTGACAGTAGAGGAAATGGCCTGTCGCATAGGCCGTACTTCTAGCGCAGTCAAAATGTTTCTGATCAGAAACCGGATAGCGGTAGGAACTCAGATTAAGCGGAACATCTTACAGGAAATTTTGAAAATCAAGTTCGTGCACCCGGAGTACTTTAAGCCTACCCGTGCCTTTTATAAGGCGGTAGGTATGTCGCAAATACACTTTTGGGATTTATATTATGGCCGTGTACAAATTACAGAGCCGGAATATGTAGCAATAACCACGCACCTAGAAATTACCCTACAGGAAGCATTCGAGGCGCGGCAATTAAACCTCTTTGAAGGAGAAATAACAGATGAGCAAAATAAGTCAGAATAGCATAGATAAAGTCAAAGCAGCAGTTGATATCGTAGATGTGATATCCTCATTTGTCAGACTGGAGAAAAAAGGACCGGGGTATGTCGGAGTATGTCCGTTTCATAACGATCATCATCCGTCCATGCGCGTTACTCCATCCCGTCAGATATACAAATGTTTTGTATGCGGAGCAGGAGGGGATGTGTTTGATTTCTTGATAAGACATGAAAATATGTCATTTACAGAAGCTGTATTATGGTGCGCCCGGCGTGCGGGTATACAGGTAGAAGAAACCGAAGTGACCAAAGAGGAGTTGGAAGTACGGAAACATCGTGAAACATTATATATAACAATGGATGCCGCCACCAATTTTTTTCAGTCCCAGCTTCCTTCGGCCGGAGCCTATTTGAAAGAGCGCGGCTACTCTTTGGATAATGGAATTTTGAAAACGTTCCGTATCGGATACGCGCCACAGGGTAACAAGGCTTATTCCCATCTCACTTCATTCGGATATATGACACAAAATCTTGTTGAGGTTAATGTAGTGGCTAAAGGGGATTATGATTATTACGATGTATTCCGTGACCGTATAGTTTTTCCATTTCTAGACATGCAGGGTAGACCGGTGGCATATAGTGGCCGCATAGTAACTCCCAACAAGAAAGTAGGGAAATATGTCAATACTACCGACACACCGCTATTTAATAAAGGGAAACACCTTTTCGGACTGTATCAGGCTTATCGTTTCATCAGCCAGGTGGGCTATGTGTATCTGGTGGAAGGGCAGTTCGATGTCATGAGCCTGTACGCAGCAGGTGTGAAAAACGTTGTTGCCGGTTCGGGAACGGCTCTGACAGATGATCAGGTGAAATTGATTTCCCGTTATAGCAACAAAGTCGTACTGGTATACGATGATGATGAAGCGGGTATCAAGGCATCCATGAAAAATTGTGAGACAATGCTTCGTGCAGGGCTTAACATTAATTGTGTACGTCTTCCTCAGGGTAAAGATCCGGACGATCTGGCCAGGGAGAAAAAAGAGCAGACTTTGGCATGGCTGAATAATAATACGGCCAGCTTTGTAACTTATTTCTGTAACATATTTCTTCCGGAGAAAATAGAGGACCCAGTAGAGAAAGAAGAAAGATTGGCATCTGTCTGTCGGTTAGTGGCATGTGTGGAATCAGAAACTCTCCGTCTGGATTATACCAGGAACCTGGCACGTCGGTTCTCACAAGAACCGGATGTAGTAGACCGTAAGATTCGTCAGATGCGTTCCAATATGCCGGAAACTCCAACAGTTGAGACACTAAAACCGGGTGTATATGGTCTTGATGTACTCCCGGCTTTAGTGACGGAGCGTACCAGCATTCATGTATCAGCATCTTTTGATGAATTCTTGGAAAATTATGAGACGGTGCCTCAGATATACTTTCATGAAAGTCTGTCTATGGAAGATATTCAGAAGGTACGCCGTGATTGCCAGTTACTGGATGTGTCCGCTGATGCTCTTGTAATTTCTGCTACAGGGGAGGAGAGTACCACTATGGCAGCTTTGGCCGACTGCTACAGAAACGGAGTCACCAACATTTCCGTACTTGTTCCGGGAAGCGATATCGCGTCTATCAACAAGAAAAAACAGTCAGACGATTATATTGAGGAGGAACAGCCGGATGAGGAATGGATATTCATCAATGCCTATGTCTTTAAGTATAACCAGTTCCTTAATCGCTATAAGCCGGTAGACCGTACACCTTACCTTCAGCGTTGTGCCGATTTGATAGCCTGCACAGAAGAATCCGTTCGTATTGTCAACTTCAGTAAGTTTACAACATGGATGGAGCTAACCAAGACTGATCTAAATACATTGCTGAAACCGTACTTGGCAAAGCGAAAATCAAGGGTTGCTATCAACGCACAGCGTGATGATCAGGAAGAAGGGTTCTATGATCCCGATATCATTCCTGATTATGTCGAATCGAATCCCGTATATCAAAAGATGCTGGATGATTACCAGTTCTATCCCCGTCTGAACCGTAACGGGGAACCTGTGGCTTATATCTTTACGAATAATAAGCAGGGAGGTACTTTGGTGGGAGATTTTTTTATGGAACCGCTAATTCATATTGTCAGTGACAAGGATGAGGACAATAAACGTATAGTGCGTATCAATCGCCGATATTATAAGAAACCTATTTATCTAGAAGCACCTTCCAAATGTTTTCTTAAAAAATCAACCATTGAGGAAAGACTGATCATGCTGGAAGCTGTCAACTTCAGTAATGGAGAAGAAAAGCATTGGACAAAGATCCGCGAATGGATGTCCCGTAATTTTGTGTCCTGTAAAGAAGTCCGTACTTATGGGAACCAGCAGCCCGACGGATTCAGCCGGGACCAGTCCACTATGTTCTTTGCGTTTGCCAATGGTATATACCATGAGCAGGACGGACAGTATCGTTTTGATCCTGTCAACGAACTGGGTGTGGCAACTCATAACAACGAAAACTGGTATCTGCCGGCTTTCTCCCAATTATATATGAATTCGGACATGAAAGAGAAATATGAAGTAATCAGTAACCTGCTTTATAAGGATATACCTGTTGAGAAACAGTGCACGTTCCAACGATGGGCGGATCTGATGAACCGGGTGTATCAGCTTAATGATAATGGGAAATGGGCTATCATGTTTGCTTTGATGTGCCCGTTCCGAAGTAATATCCATTGCATAGACCGTTTGTTTACAGCTCCATTTTTCATGGGGCCTATGTCTTCCGGAAAGACACAGATTGCAGTCAGCATCCGGTCGCTGTTCATGAATCCGAAAGTTCCATTGACCAATCTTCCTTCTACTACTTACGCAGGTCTGTCTTCCATGCTGGCCATGTTTCGTGACGTTCCTGTTGTTTTAGACGAGTATAACAACAAGGAAATAGAGGATAAGGTGTTTCAGTTTTTGAAAACCGCCGTATATGACGGTGATGGAAGACAGAAGCGGAAAGGAACTACGGGAAAGGAAATAGAGGTTGAGAAGATATATGCTCCCATTATTATTTGCGGCCAGGAAACACCGCAGCGGGATGATAACTCGTTGATGTCCCGTATCATTGTGTGCGAGGTGCCAAAACCTGCCAAGGAACGTACTCAGGAAGAGGTGAACTTGTTCAATGAATTGAAAGATATAGAGGAACGTGGTTTGTGCAATGTGCTGCTGGAGATACTGAAGCTTCGTCCGTTGGTAATGGACAATATCCGCAGGCTTAAAACTGAATGTTACAAGGAGCTGAAATCGCAGATGCTGGCTCATGGTGAGATAGACCGTCTGATGAAAACAGCCTCTCTGTTTCTTGCCATGTGCCGTTTGGTGGAAGAATATACGGATCTGAAACTGCCTTTTACATACAAGGATTTTTTCAAAATAGCTTGCGACAAAATTCAGTTCCAGGTGGATCTGATTTCACGTACAGACAAGCTGGCTACATTCTTCAAGGCCATGGATGTTATGATAGATACCAAGGCATTGGTTCCGGGCCGTGACTTTGATTTCGATTATCCTCCGAAGCTTACTCTGATCGGACCGGGAAAATCATCTATTTCTTATCCTGTGCCTGACGGAACGTGTGTCATGTATATCCGACTATCTGTGATTTATGCCCAGTATGACCGCAGTTCCTTTAACCGGGAACAGTCTAGTCAGTCTACCATTGAGCAGAATCTTCGTTCCAATGCCTGTTATATAGGTCCTATGGCAGCTCATCGTTTCAATTGGAAGGAAACGGAAGAAGTACCCCGTGGAGAGCTGGAGAATGAAGGCAAGGATATTCCGGAAGAATATATAGCCCAAGGCAGCGATACCATGATGGTGCGCCGTGTCAAATCTCTGAATAAGAATACAAGCTGTATCGCATTGAATTACGACATACTGGCTTCTATGTATGGTCTTGATTTGAAACGCAACGAAACACCAAGAGAAAAAAATATGCAGGATCCCGAAGTGGAACGCCTGCCATTCTAATAACCAATAAAAAATAAAATTATGACTACAAGTATTATTGCAAGAGTGAACAACGTGGATATTATGTCTACACGTGATGAACAATTGGTTCCTGTTAGACCTATTTGCGAAGCATTAGGAATAGACTTTGCTTCACAAACAGTAAAAATTAAAAATCATTATTTGTTAGCTCCAACCGCAGTGCTCTGCACAATGGTTGGAGCTGATGGGAAACAGCGAGAAATGTTCTGTTTGCCTATGGAATATATTTTCGGATGGCTATTAACTATTAATCCCGCTAATGTGGTTGAAGAGAAGAGACAAAATCTTATGGCTTATCAAACGGAATGTTATAAAGTGTTATTTGAACACTTTAGTGATGCTAAAACATTTATAAAGCAGAAACAAGCGATCATAGAAAAGAAAGTGATGGAATATCAGGATTGCCAGCGTCGTTTTAAAGATGCCCAGAAATTAATGAATAAGGCTAAAGCCGAACTTAATCAAGTGATGAAGTATACTATTGAAGACTGGAGGGAAAACAACAGGCAACTCAACCTTCCATTTGCTATATAATCAAAAGAAATAAGTATGGAAGCAAAATTTAAAATCGGGGATTATTTGGTTATAGTTGAGGATCCTAATGAAACGAGAATTGGTAAAAAAGTAGTTGTCATTGATGTGTTTCATTACAATCGGTGAATAAGTCAAAACTATCAGCTGTAGAAAAATGGGAATACAAAGTGACGGATGGTGTTAAGTCTTTGGGCTGGATTGATGAATGTTATTTGGATTATTATAAATAAGTAGTAATATAGATATTGCATTTCACAATCTATAATTTGAAATTTTCCCAAAAACACTTGCATAGACTGATTTTAATATTTAGATTTGCAGTGCCAAATAATCACGGAAAATTCGTGCCGCGAGCTTCGGTTAATGCTCAAAGAAATACAATGGGCTTTTTTTATGCCCACACATAATCATTTTGCTGACAATAGCAAAATGATATATAGGAGATTGTAGAAGTCACAACTTATTGTGAAAAACTACGGCTGCTTTTCCCATTACAATTTTAGCTCTCGGGCGAAAATCTGTGATTGTTTGGCGACACGGGAAATGGCAGCCGTTCTTTTTTCTGCCTAGTAAACGCCAAATAATCACAGTTATGAAACAAACAGTTTCTATTTCTGCTCCCGACATAAATGTCGCTAGCAAAGCTTCAGCTATTCAATTGTGGCTGAACTCAGAGAACGCACTGTTCTCCTTTGTCATGGAATCTTCCATAAACAATCTTCAAATGTTATTGATGGGCCACGCCTGTCTTTCATTTTCTGCGCTGATATGTGCCTCATGTGTGTCCGTGGTTCCTGCATTGCTCTGCCTTCCATGGTTTGCCACTTCGTTGTATTTATGCAGGAAAGGAGGTCTGCGATGAAGACTGACATATTAAAACTGGCTGAAGAAACATCCGGTATGCCTGAAGATAAATTCTTTACCATCGAAGGTGTCAAACTCACCGATGAAGCGGTGGATCTCCTCTATGATTTGCAGGACGATGAGAACAGCAACATAGAAAGCCTTCTCAATGGTATATATGAAGTGGAGGAAATAGTTCTCAATCCTGAAGCTGGCGCTTCCTATGGTGAACGTCTGGTCATGATGCAGACTCTCCGAGATATCCGCCATTTGCTGGATCTGCTTAAAGTCCGTTCCGCACCCGGTCATTGATTGCATTCGCATGGCTTCAGACATGCGGCAGATCATTTATCTTAATACAATAGGGAATATGGTAAAAAATAATAATACCGTATTCCCTATTCTTTTATAATAAAAATCCCCCGGACCCCCTTATTTTAAAGAAAACATAGACACACGCATTTTTGCACGTAGAATTTTGCAAAAAACACGACCAACAGACCAACAGACCAACAGACCAAAAACATAAAAATAGCCTTTAAAATGTAACTATCTCATTTATAATATAATATATATAATTTATAAAGTAATAATATATATATAATATGTGTTGGTCTGTTGGTCGTTGTTGGTCGTAGTTGTTTTTTGTTGGTCGGGCTGTTGGTCTTCCGTTTTTAGGCATTTGTCAATAATTCAGTAAAAATGAAGGTAAACTATACCTTATGTTGGTCGTGTTGGTCGCTGACAAACAATATAAATATACAAGGTATAGTTTGTTTGTTGGCTGAAAATCACTAACTTTGCTTTATACTAATAGCCAATTGTTGGTCTGTTGGTCTGTTGGTCGCAAAAATAAGAACTTTCAACTAAAAAAAATAAAAGTATGATCACTACCACAATTAACATCACTCCCTATTTGGCGGAATATTTGCGCGGAAAATATGCCTCAGGTTCAAATGACCCGATAAATATTCCCGACAATTCAGATCTGTATCATGTGATATGGAATTATATGTCCCGTCGTCCCAGTAATATGCCGCATACGGATGGCAATATTGTATTGGCCTTGCCTAACCGGCGCGAGGGAAAGAATCCCGAAGTGTACAACTATCTGTCCGCGCGTGCGGTGACGTATATAGAACTTGCCATCCGTCGTGAGTTCAACGAGGAGCTGCACGCCACCCTGTTGGATAATGACCAGCGCGGACACCTGTTTGACAACAATGCCGTTGTCTATCAGTTTCTGTGTACTTATGGCATCGAATCCGTATCTGAAGAAGCACTGTTGAAGAACTATTATCGGTGGCGTGAGAACTTACGTAAACGGAAAGCCCGGCGCGAAAGAAAGAAGGATATGATACAGGTTATCTAACATGGTTAAATAATATTAAATCAACAACCGACTAAGTGTATCGTTTTGTCCGTTTTGACGGTAAAACTGTCCGCTATATGGAGGTAAATGGCGAACTCGTTAATTATCAAAATGTTATGAATCAGCGAAATAAAGAATTCTCTATTGTCGTTACTTTTGTCCCCTTAGGTGGTATGAATCAGGAACAATATGTTTTTCTGGCCGAGGAGTTTTCATTTGAGCCCGTGGCTTCGGACAATGCTTCGGGAACTAGTTTCAATTGTGACAAGGAACTTGTCATATCACGTCCTGATAGCAGTATATTGAGGGAGTTTTCCATCTTCCGTTCCGGCATATTGTATTTTCGTGATACTTCCGGTAACAGCTATGGGGTTGGAGATGCTGACATTCCTGCCAGAGTGTGCCTGTCTCCCCAGCTTAATTCGGCACGGCTTACAATGAAGTGCACCATGCTGAAACCGCCCGTCTTATAGTCTTTTTTATATATATAAGGTATGGATATTTTTGTAAAAACAAAAAAATAGAATGACACAGTCACAGAAATATCTTCAGCAGCTTCTCTTATCCCGACAAGGATTGCTCATTACGGCAGAGGGTTACGCCTCTGTCGTAGCTGAAGCATTCCCTAATGTTCACTATTCCGATTCAGCGGAAAAGGGACATGCTGATATGCTGTATACCGAGGTGATTTCCGGTGCCTTGGATTTATGCTCCTCTCAGGTCCATATGGCTTTTCCTGACAAGGATATCAGCATTGTTTCCGATTATGCTTCTGAAGAACTTCCCGATAACAGTATTGCTTACTATCCCGTGTTCGGTGTAATCACATCAAACAGTTGGTGGCGTTTTTCCAGCAAACAGTTTGAGAAGGATCTGCTGGCATCCGAATCCAATCCTGCGATCATTGCACATTTTGTTCATATAGACAGTCCGGGAGGCGAGGCATTTTACATGGACCGCCTCTCCGAGACTATGAGAGACTTGAGTAAGCCGGTGGTTGTTTTGGCCGAGCGCGTATGTGCGTCTGCCGGTTATCTCATCGCCTGTCATGGCACTAGAATTTTTGCCGCTACCGGTTATGACAAGATAGGATCTATCGGGACAATGGCCGAGGTCTGGGACTATTCCGAATATTTTAAAAAAATGGGTATAGAGGTGCATACGTATCATGCTTCCGCATCGGATCTTAAGACCAAGCTTATGGATGACGCGGCTTCCGGTAAGGGTGATGAGTATGTGGAACGTATGCTGAATCCTCTTAATGATATGTTCTTGTCCGAAGTTCGTTCCACCCGTCCGGCACTTAAGGATGCTCCTGATGATGAGCCTGCTCTTCGCGGGGATATTTACCTTACGGACGAAGCGATCGGAAAAGGTTTGATAGATGCAAGGGCCACTCTGACAGAAGCCATATTGGAAGCATCCCGTCTGGGGCGTGAGTATGCCGACATTCAGCGGGCCAAAAGCCAGTTATTAAGTATAATTTAATTAGTATCACAATGAAATTTAAAGAAAACGTACAGAAAATTCTTCAGAAGCTTGGTTTCGCTGGCTCCGAGGAATCCCTGAAGGCTCTTACGCCGGATGAATGGAAACAGTTTTTTGCCTCCTATCATGAGGAGTTCGGAACGGATTTTCATACCGATATGCAGGCCTACCAGGATGAACAGCGTGCCGTTCCCGACCAGGCACAGATCAATGAGGCGTTCAGCGTATTGTCAGGATTGATCAACCCGAAACAAAATGTGGAAGGCGCTGCCGCGCATGGAGTACAGGATACGAAAACAGAGCAGCCTACCGCACAGCAGGTACTTGATATGGCGAAAGCTGTATCCGCTACCTTTATGGCTATGGGTAATCATGCGGCTGATGATGTCCCTATGACTACGGTTGCCGGTTCGGTTGTAGGATTTACAGGTTCCGGAGACCGTGAGAAATTCCTTTTCGGAATTGAGCACGAATTCTTTTCAATGGATAAACCATGGAACCGGTTCACAGCCAATCCTACGTCAGACCAGCGTCTGGGAGATAAGAAGATAGCCGCGTCTTTCGGAGCTGAAGTGGAAGCCTATTCTTCTTCATTGGCTGAGCGTTACAGCTATTTGCAATCGCATAACCAGCTAAACCCGGAAAAATTGGCGGCGGGTGAGTTTGCCACCGATTATTCCCAGGTTACGGGAATGAAGGGCGGAGACCAGTATCTTATCCGTCGTCAGGATGCCATTATAGCCCGTGTGCTTTCCATCCGCCAGCTTACCCAGTATTTCCCTGTTCGTTACGGTATTCAGGACCGTGATGTCATTTTCAACGCTTTCTTTGGTGAAGTGTCACAAGCATACCAGGTAGGGGAGGTTTATAAAGGTGATATGGAGATTGAACCGGAGATGGGATATGTGGACGATGCCATGATCAAGATGAAGTTCGGTCCTATGAAGGAACTGGAACGCATGTATATAGGCTACCTTAACCGTGAAGGCTCGGATCCGATCAAATGGTCTATGATTGAATATGCCATTATGGGATCTCTTGAAAACGCGCAGCGTGAACAGAATATGCGCCATATGAGAGGTTTGTATGTGAAGCCTGAGACGGGTGTAGCCGGTTCCTATCTTAATGCCGGTACCGGAGTGCTCTATACCCTTATCCGTCTGCACCACGAACATAAACTGTTGTTGACAGACAATGTTGCATACCGTACTTATGACGATGCCAACATGCTGGAAACCGTACAGGAATTCTACAAAGAAATTCTGGCCAAAGTATCTGAGGACATGAGCCTTGACCAGCATGTAATGTATCTGAACGAAAACCACAAGCAATGGTGGATTCAGAATGTCCGTGAAGCTTATGGCCAACAGCAGGACTTTACAGGACCGAACAGTTACCTTAATATCATACCGGACAGTTCTACCAATATGCGTATTATTTGGCTGCCTTATTTAGGTCAGCTTCCGTTCATGATGATGCAGGTTCCCGGTAATATCCAGTTCCTTGAAAATCTTCCTGGTGAAATGCTTGCCATGCAAACAGAAATGCAAATGGAGATGGTTCGTGGATGGTCTACCTGGAAAGAAGGATGTTCGCCCGCATTTGTCGGCCGTAATTTCTCTTCTGCCGATAAACTGAAGGAAAATGACTATTTGTGGCAGCAGATCTTCCTGAATAAACCTTCCGTAACCTTGGATGCGGATGCCACAACAGCTGACGCATCGAAAGGATTCTGGTTTATTTCTGGAACCAATACCGGTGAAAAGAAACTGACAGCGATCAACAAAGCCAAAAAAGGCGTGGCTTACATTGTAGAGTGTGGAAACAAAACCAATGTGACCGGAATTGACAAGGCGGGTTCTTTTGACAGTATTTCCGAAGCATGGACTCCGACAGCTGTAGGAGATTATATCATGGTCATGCTGAACAGTCAGAACAAATTCATTGAGTTGGAACGCTGCATTGGTGGCGTTCGCAAAGTCAATAAGACAGCGCAGCCCAATGTACCTGGAGCTAGATAATTTTTTTGGTTGGTTATTAAAAAGGTTTTTAAATCGGGGGCGGGTGTGGTAGCCCGCCCTTTTTATTAAACAGAAAATTTATGAGAACAAGAATTAATTCCCGCATATTTTTATTTCAACTGGCGGTGCTGGTTGTAGTGCTCTCCTTGAGCTTTGTTTTTGATTCCTCTGCCGATACTGCCGTCGGTTTGTCAATGGCTGTCACCGGAATGATGACTATTGGTGATATTGAGGATGTGTCCGACCGTCAGACCCATGGATCGAACATTGCATATCAGATTTATCTGATCAGTATTGACCAGGTGGATAATTCTCAGTTGTTTCCGGCTCCCAATGCCAACAGGGAGGTAGGGCAGGTTCCGATGAAGAATGGTGAGTATATGAAGTACTTTGTGTGCCATACCATCCCCACTTTTGTAGGCAATGGTGAGAAAGGGGATATTACCACTTCCGGAACCAATCAGTTTGTGGCGGTTATGGGTGGACAGCGGGATAAACTGCTTTCTTTCACGGAAGAATATGCGGGTGGCAAGTTTATCATTCTCTTCAAAGAAATTGAAGAAAGCCAGTGGTATATCATCGGTTCTTATGACCGCCCGATGATTCTTCAAACGTTTGAAAACAAGCACGACGCAGACGGACGTTATGTGACGTTTACATTCCAGCGTACTTCAATCTCACAGTATTACAAATATACAGGTGCTATTGTACGCCAGCCTGCCAAATCCAATCCGGTGGATGCCACTAATCTTACCGTTACTCCGGGACAGGACTTGTATTCCATTCCTGATTGTACATCCTCACCTAAGGCTATTGCTACAGTTTCCGGTCTGGCGGCTAATGATAAGGGACGCTATATAACTCTGATAGGTGAGGGTGTGGAGCATCCGGCCACAGTTGCTGAAAATGAAGTGTTTATTCTTGAGGATGGAGCCACATGGACCGCCCGTGCTGGAAGCCGTATTACTTTCCGCGTAATTGATACTGACACTTTGGTTGAGATTGCCGGATCCCGTATTCAAACTGTTGTCTGATTTTTATAATTAATCCGGTGCGGATATATATGCTTGTTTTACACTGTATTATCATGCACCGGTTAAACTGATAAGTTATGTATTCATTCAAAGAAAAGAAGCTTCATTATAACCGTCTTCAGAACCAGTCCGCCGCTTTGGCCGATCTGAAGCTTTTACGGAGTATTAATCCTGATGCGCCTGTGTTGCCTGCATGGGAGCGATCACCTGAACGTTTTGCAAACAAGATTCTTTATCTTCTGCTTGATTATGCAACGGCAGAACAGATCAGAAAGAACCGGCGCAATCCTGTCAGCTCGGTAAAGGAGAAATTGGAAGAGACAGTACACGAGTTGCAGGAGAAATCGGCCGAATTGAAAGAAACGAAAGATACGGTTCAGGAATTGCAGGAAAGAGTAGAGGAATCGGAATTTCGTGCGGAAAAGGCGGAAACATCTTTGGACTTTGAGAAAAAAAAAGAGGTTTAAGGAAAGTACAGAAGCATGAAGAATATCCCGCTATTGACTGGGATAATCTTGATGATGAGAATGTACAGACTGCCACCCTTATCTATAATGACCGTGTTGTAAGCTGGAAACGGATGAAACAGATAGACGAACGTATGGATGCTGACAATATTACCAAGGATGATATATTTTCCCTTGTCCATCTTCGCATCCGTAATTTGCAGGCTTTCTCAGAACTTAGAGCCTATAATGATACCGGTTCTTTCCGTTTCCTTCATCCTCTTATAGCAGGGCGCAGTGAACGTGCCTTGCTGGCTTCCCTTCTTGAAAAGGATCCTCAGGAATTTCTCCGCAAACACCGCAATGTGCTTGACAGTATACGGCGTTATGAAGCGTATTTGAAAAATCCCGAACGTGAATCCCGACGGAAACAGGACAGGAATTTGTTACGCAAGTATCGTGATCGTGAAACATTGTTTAGAGACATACTCAATGAAAAAACTAAAAGTTGATTTTATGGCTGTTTCCCTGTTCCTTACCATGGTGGGGATGATAGCCGGTATTTCAGTATTAATATGCTGTTTGCTATGACTGGTAATAAGGATATTGTAATTGTCAGCGATGATTATCTGCCACGGGTACGTACCTATGCCATTATGGGGTATAGCCGTGAGCGCGTGTGCCGCCTGTTGGAGTTGCCGCGGAAAATGCAGATGGCATTGGCTGTCCGGCTGTCGTTGCCGGGAGATGTGTTCTATGAAACCTATGAGTCGGGACTGGCTCAAGGAGAGAAGAATATTGATATGGAACTGGCGAAGAAAGCGGAAAACGGGGATATTGATGCCATTGAGCTTCTTGAAGAGAGAAAGAATGAACGTTATTTTAAAGATTTGCGTAAAGAACTATTTGGAATATGACCGTACTTGAGCGTCTTGATAAGATACATCCCGATATGATTTCAGGATTTCTCACTACCGGAAAGTGTAATGGCATTCCGGAAGATGTGCAGAAATTTTTGAAACAAATACAATGGGCGGCAGAAATATATGAATATGAGCCGAATATAACCCGTGCTTCCAAGAAATTGCGTCTGCGCATTAATGCGGAGCAGAAGTTGGCTTTGGATGAACGTACCTGCAAGGAACGTATCTATCAAGCCATTAATTATTTTAATGTCGATAACAATGTCAGCGAGAAGGTATGGGAGAATCACTATGCGGACAAGCTGGAATCCATGGCGCAGTTATGTGCGGCCAAGGGGGATATGAAAACGATGGCTGCATGTATCGAAAGAGCCAGCGAGCATAGGATTCGTGCCGCCCAGATAGCAGAGGCTGCTACCAATCTTGGTATTACTTTCATTATTGATCCTAACCTTCGTCCGGAAGATATGGGATTGGAAAGCAAATCACTAAAAGAGATAGCGCGTAAGCATAACGAAGGGTTTTATATCCAACTTATCGACGGTCTTCCTATTGATAAGAGGGAAAAGAAACGCTTGTTGCGGGATGCCGATATTCAGGATGTAGAGGAAATATTAAATGAAGAGTAATCATGAGTCAGAACGATATATCCAATGATGAATTTTCAATGGAGATGGAACGTATCTACATGAATTCCATGCAGGTAATGGTCAATCTTCTTGACCCTAACAAAGTGGTGGTGGAAGCTGCACGTGCGTCAGGTAAGACGAGTGAGGTTACAGTAAACCGCATTGTCCGTGTGGCAGACAGTATGCCGGCCGAGTTGTCATTTTTAGCGCATCGTACCTATGTTGCGTTGCTTACCAATATATGGCCTAACATTCAGGCTGCTTTTTCCAGGCAGATTACGGTTAACGGTCGTCCCCGTTGTATGCTGGAATATGGCATTGACTATATTGCGGGAGAGTCGAAGATTCCAGAGCATTTCCGGAAGCCGCGTTATCCAATTTCTTATCCCAAGCATAGCATCCTGTTCCGGAACGGTCATCATATCCAGCTGGTAAGTTCTGACCAGCCGGACTCAGTGGCGGGTAGAAGTGGTGTTCATGCTTTTGTAGAAGAAATGAAACACAATGACGGAGAGAAACTCAAGACACGTTTGTTTCCTTCTCTTCGTGGATCTTCTGCGGAAATTCGTAAAAGCCCATATTACCAGGGATGGACCGGGGTTTCTGATACTGCCCGTGTGGATTTGAATGAGGACGACTGGTTTGAACGGTATGAAGATCAGAACAATCCTCAGCTTCTTTCCGAAATAGCCACAGTAGCTGTTCATGTGAATAAAGCGGTTTATAAAAGAATGGAACTTCTTACTGCCCAGAAGAATACCACCAACCCGGTCACGCTTGAAAAGATACGCCTGGAACTGAAGAAGTATGACAGACAGATATCCATGTGGACACCGCGTTTGGCTGATATGCGGCGCAACGCCACATTGTATATCCGGGCCAGTTCGTTTGTCAATAAGGACATATTGGGACCTAAGTTTTTTAAAACTCAGCTTGACACATTGGATATGGACGAATTTCTTACTGCTATATGTGCTGTCCGTCATAAGTCTGTGGTTAACAAGTTCTTTGCAAATTATGATAAAGAAAAGCATCAATTCTCTGACGGGTATATTTATGATTCTATCATGAAACTTGATCTGAAGGATCATTTTATCATCACTGCCCGTTATTTGAAATACTACGACAAGAGCGCTCCGCTGTATATAGGGTATGATCCCGGACATTTCTCAAGCCTGGTATGTGGGCAACCCAAGAAGTACGGGAAGGAATTCAGGCTGTTGAAAGAGTTCTTCTGTTTCTATCCGGATGAGCAGCCGGAACTTGCTAGACAGGTTTATGAGTTTTTCGGGCGTGACTGTCGGAACAAACGTATTGTTTTATATCCGGACAGGGCCGGTAACAAACGCAGGGAGGAACTGGAGCAGATAACGACTGACAGCCGAGCATTGAAGAGGGAACTGGAAAGCTACGGGTTCGAAGTGCAGCTCATGAACGAAGGACAGGCCACAATCTATCATTGGCAGCAGTTCAAGCTGATGTTGCTTTTGTTTGGTGACAGAAGCAATGCTTTGCCTCACGTTTTTATTGACGAAAATGAATGCCCTAACCTTTGTAGTGCTATACCTCTTTCACCACGTAAGAGCACCAACGGACGTATAGAGCTGGACAAGAGCAGCGAGGTTAAGATACCGCTTCACCGTCAGGCTGGACTGACAACACAGATTCCTTCTGCATTCATTTACCTGATGTACGGTCTGTATGGGGATGCTGTTCTTAACGAATTGACCAGCATTCCTGATGATATTCCGGATAATTTCAGCTTATAATTAAAATTCGGCTTAAATAATAAGTTCAATTGATTTAATATAAGTGTCTGTTTGACATTTAAATAAGTATTATGTGAATCATGGATAAACGATTGACTTTTTGAAAAATTTTTGAACTTTTTTCAAGAGACGATTGACCCCACGCCGCGCTGATAAAACCGATTGCACAGCACAGGGGGTAGATGGGTGGAAATATGATTCTTCCCTTGAGATTTCGTCTTTTCTACTGTATCGGAAAACGAATAAATTCGTAGCATGGAAGAGGTAATAGATCATAACGTAACGATGTCGGGTGCACAGGCCATGCAATGGGCCAGGGAGATATCCAAGCTGCCCGATGGATGCTTTACCATAGCATTCTATCCATGCAGTCTGCAACATCATGAGGCATCCACTAAGATCATAGTAAAGGACGGTTGCAGATGGCGCACCCAATTGCCTCATGAACGTTTCAGTGTGGACAGTGATAACTTCTTCCTGTTTACCGACAAAGACGGAGAACCCCGTATGTGTTACACTATATTGATACGCTATATGGGATTCCCGCAAGATGGATTTAAACTACATAAAATAGATTGGTTATCATGAGTCAACAAAGTAATATAGAGATGCAGGGATGCCTTGGCGTGTACGTTAATGACAGCAGTGTGATATCTTTCCAGCTGGGAGAAGGGAGTATGCAGGATGCCTTGCAGCGTAACCGAACTGTATCTGTTAATCCGGTGGCATTGGAAGGACAGGTGAGATGGCTTACGGTTAAAGGGTATAACATCGCTTCCCGTGGCTGGAACAATCTGAAATGCCAGGAAGTGGCGAGCGATATCAAGCATAACAGGCTGCTTCCAAGATTGATAACCAAACAGGTCAATATGCTGTATGGCTCCGGACCGGCTGTCTATAAGACGGAACTTGTTGATAATAAAGTCAAGAGAACTTGGATTATGGAACCCAGTATACAGAGATGGCTGGAAAGCTGGGAGCAGAACGGAATGGAGCAGGGATACCGGGCGTTTGCAAAACAGAACATCAAAAACTATTATTATTTTCGCGATTTCTTTGTAAAATGGCGGTTTTCAGCAGGAAAAGGGATTGTTCCGGGCGTACTGCCGGTTGCTGGTCTGGAAGCCATGGAGAATAAGGATTGCCTTTTGGCCACCACCCGGACGGATGTGGCTTATGATATGGTTTATTATAAGGATTTCACGGCTATAGCTGTTGGTAAGTTTATCAATGGAATCAGTACCAGTTTGCGTATTTATCCTAAATTGCGTATGCAGGATGTACCGCGATACAGGTTCGCTGCTGTTTCCCATCATCGTGAGAAGTCCATTGATAATTTCTATGGAGAGAATGAGACACACGAGGGAACACAGCCTTATATCAAGGGTTCCAATGAAAATGCGGTATATATTAACAGCTTTCTTCGTAATTCTCTGGCTGCTAAAATACATATCATCATTCCTAACGCATGGGTGAATTCGAAGAGAACCCAGATTACCAATCTTTGCAACGAAAACAAGGAACGTGCTTCGAAACAGGAGAAACTATTGCTGTACAATGGACTGGAGATTGGAACTGAGTTCAAGGAGTCTACCTTGATCCGCTATATAAAACAGGAATTGGATAATATATCCGATTACTTGTCCGGAGCCGATAACCAAGGAAAGGCTTACGCGACTTTCAGCTTTCGGAACGGAAGCAGCGGGGAAGAGGAGCGATGGAAGATAGAAACCGTCGATTTAAAATATAAAGAATACATTGATGCGATTATCAGCTATGATAAACGTGCTGACGAAGTATTGCTGTCAAGTGTCGGGCTGGATTCTTCCATCTCATCAGTCAGCAAGGACGGTGTAATTAGCAAGAGTGGAAGTGACGCTTATTACAACTATTTGATTTATCTGCTCCAATTGGCACCGGAAGATGAGATCGTATGTGAACCGTTCAACCAGGCTATCCGTATTAACTTTCCTGAATTGTACGAACAAGGTTATCGGATAGGCTTTTACCGGGAAATCCCATCGCGTCAGGAAGATGTATCACCGTCTAACCGTCTTAATAATCAGCAGCCATGAATGTTTTAGAAGAATTGTTTATAGATGTGGCCCAGTTCCACCTTTATTCCCCTTATGCGGAGAGTAACATGAATTTCAAGGATCTTGCATCAAGTGCCATGAGTGCCATTAAGCAGGTTCAATCCGTCATATCTCCTGATATCTACAAGAAGATAGCAGCAGGAGAGGATAACGATGAAAAGGATGCATTAAGAAGTGCCGTGGCTAATCTGACATTGGCAAAACAGCTTATATTCAATGTACTGTCACTTCGTAAATCGGATGTGGATATCTACAAGAACGAGCAGGAGCAGATGCGCAGGGCCTATCGTGATAATTACTATAATGCAATGGATACGTTACTTCAGCTGCTTGATTCGGATGAGGAATGGAAGAAAACCAAGACTTATAAAGCTTTGGAAAACCTTAAGTTGAAGACTACTTATGAATTCGATGCATCTTATCCCATTGATAATTCATTCCTGTATTTTTTCAGATGTGTTCCGATCCAGCAGGAGGCATTGGATGATTATGTATCAGGCTATTATGAGCGTTTGCCGGAAAAGGATCAGACAAACCGTAGGAAATTGGACAGATGTCTGGCTAAAATAACAGTGGCATTGTCGTTACGAAGATTTGATATCCTTGAATTTCCGTCAACCATCCGTAATTTGTTTGAAGATTCAAAAGTTATGCGTTACGGTACCCAGGAGCAGGAGAGGATGTTAACTTTATCTGATGATCTGATGTCACAAGCATTGGAAAGCCTTAAAAATATTGATTTGTCTTTATCCGGAAATACGGATGCTGATATAGTAACTGAAACATCTTTCAATCGTCCGGACGATAAAATTTATTTGATGCCATGAGAAAAGATATTGAATTTACCCTGAAAGGAAGCGTGTATTCCATTCCAAACAGTTGGGAAGGGTTGAACACTTATCAATTTAAAGAACTGGTTGCGGACCTGATTTCCATGTCCGCAGGTAAACTTTCTGCCGGTCTTGTGCGTGTGCGCCATATATGCAGGGTGATGGGCTGGGATATCAATAAGATAACCGATGCGGATGCCATGGGAAACATCGCTTGCCTGGCTGAGCAGGTCACCTTTCCTTTTCTGATCTGTTATCCGGATAATGATGCGGCACTGGCGGATCTTGACACCGACTCTTATGAGCTATGCAAGCGTGTCCCGCCGGAAAGGCTGACGGGGATAACTATATCCCGCTATCTGTCACGGCTTGATTATAAGTTTGTGGTAGACTCCTGTTTTTGCAAACAATTCATAGGATCTGTCCATATTGACGGGCAGGATGAACCTTGTCTTGGTTATACCATTGATACAGGATTCTCTATGCTGACAACCTCATTGACGGCACAGCAGTTTATTGACGCGCGTGAGCTGGCGGATTGCCGGGATGATCAGCTTCCCCTGCTTGCTTCCATCCTGTATTCTTCACTCCCTTATGAGAGTGACAAGGCGCATCAACGTGCCGTTCTTTTTTCAAAAATGGATGTTAAAACATTGCAGGCCATCCGTTTCAATTTCAAGGGATTCATCAATTATTTGTTCAGTCGTACAGAATACAAGATTCTTACTAAAATCATACCGGGAAAGGAATCTGTGATAAGCACAGGGGCACAGGATGCTCTGTACGGCTTGAGTGCTGACGGATATGGAAATTTGCATGAGATATCCCAGATGAGCGTCTTGCAGTATCTTGGAATCCTGAGAAAGAAGATGATTGAATCCGTGCGTAGCCTTCATGCCTCCAAAATGGATGTTGCTGAGATCGCTAATACCACCCGGTTACCAATTGATGTTATAAATGATATACTATGATTCTTGAGTATTTAAAATATTTTTCCCGGTTCCCTGCCCGTGACGGGGTTCTGGATATGTTTATTAACGGAAGTTCCGAACTTTATGAATATGAGGAACTGAAAGGGTATATAGCCGGTATGTCCGAACCTTTGGTTCCTGATATTTCCAATTTTGTTTTTGGGCAACGTTTTGAGGATGTTAAAAGACGGGTGGATGCCTTGATAGGAACTTATCTGTTCTGTGATTTTGGGGAGATACAAAGCTCTCAGGACAATATAGGTTCCATAGAGGATACGCATAAGCGTGCGGTGACGGTTGCGGTCAAATTAGGGAATAAATCTGATATGGTAGAGGTTGCCATTCAGAGTGACCGAACATTGAAACTATTGAATGAGGTACGTGCTTATATGATGTATGATTCCCGTTATATGTCATGGCTCAAGCCTATATCGGATAATCAGACGATTGTGCCTTTTGTTTCGCCTGAACTGTCATCAATAGGCTGGAGCATGAGCTTTGTCGCATCGGCTCCCGACTGGATGAATGTAAAAGAAATAATGAAACACATAACTTAAAACAGATATGAATACAAGTTCTAAAATCACATTTTCGGTTTTCATTACCGAATTTTATAGTTTGATGTGGGATATGAGATGGTTGATGCTGCTGGCTTTGATTCTTATTTCTACAGATTTATGGTGGGGTATCAGCAAATCCAAACGCAGGATGGAGGAAGTGCGTATAAGCCGAGCTATCCGGAGGACTCTTATAAAAATGGGGGATTACGTATGTATAATTCTATTGGGGGCGGTTTTAGGGAAAGCGATTGGTGAACCTTTGGGCATTTCTTATTCCACTATTTCCGTATGCTGTATGCTGATAGCCTGTTACTGTGAGCTTGAAAGTGTGATCAGTAATTACTGCGAATGTAAAGGTTTGCATTACCATATCAGTCTTTGGAGCGTTTTTAAGGGATTGGTCGGATTGAAAAGTAAAGAATTGAAAGAGGTTATTAATGATATAGAAAATGAAAGCAAACATGAAAATCTTAATTGACAATGGCCATGGAGCCAACACACAAGGCAAGCGTTCCCCGGACGGTCGTTTGATCGAGGCGTTATATACCCGTGAAATTGCCGTCCGTGTGGAACATGAGTTGTGTAAGAGGGGGTATGAGACACTTCGGATTGTGCGTGAGGAAGTTGATGTGCCGCTATCGGAGAGATGCCGCCGTGTAAATGATATCTGTTCGGAACTGGGAAAGAGTAATGTTCTTTTGGTATCCATCCATTGCAACGCCGCCGGAAACGGGGCACAATGGATGCAGGCTCGTGGATGGGAGGCATGGACCAGTATAGGGCAGACAAAAGCGGACAGACTTGCTGATTGTCTGTATGCTTCGGCTGAAAGATTCCTTCCTGGAATGAAAATTAGAAAGGAACTGTCTGATGGTGATCCGGACAAGGAGAGCGGATTCTATATTTTAAAACATACGGAATGTCCGGCTGTATTGACGGAAAACTTATTTCAAGACAATATGGAAGATGTGGCTTTCCTTTTGTCTGAAGAAGGGAAACAGGCCATAACATCCCTTCATGTCGAAGGAATAATTAAATTCATTGAACTATGAAGCTTATACCTTGGATCTTGATAGTCTTGTTAAGTATCATGCTGATGCTTTCATGGTGTTCCCGCCCGACTGATAATTCTGGAAAGCTTGCGCCGGATACATTATGGACGTTGGTTGTTGACACCATAAGGGATACCATCATACCTCCGCCTGAGGTAGAACATTATGTAAGAGTGGATACCGTTCTGTTGCAGGTAATGGAAGATCCTGATGTGGACATAGACTCTACGTTGCCTGACTCCATGCCGGTGATAATCCCGATAATGGAAAGGGAATACCGGACGGATGATTATCGCATTTTGATTAATGGTTATAATCCGGAACTTAAGTCAGTTGAATTGTATCGCCCTACAATGTTGGGAACTATTAAACAGAGAAATAAACGGTGGGGGATTGGTCTTTCTGCCGGATATGGTATCGGAAGTGGCGGCTTTTCTCCTGTGTTGGCTGTTACTATCAATTACAATCTGTTGCAGTTTTAACAAAAAATCCCCGGCTTGCGGTCTTGCTCTTATTCTATTGACAGTCGAATTTGAAAACCTTTGGAGTGCCGGGGATAGATAAACAACAATGTTTTTAATAAATTGTTTCTAAATTTTGCATTATTATGAGCAAGACCGCACGTTTTAATGAAATCCTTGAATCAGTCGCCTCTTTCACGGAAATACATCAGGAATTTATCCTGTCAGACAATCGGGCCGCCGAAGTGGTGGATGCCCGCTGCATTTTGGTAAAACTGTTATCCGAAGAAGGTTTCTACCCTTCCCAAATCAGCAAGTATATGGACCGTACAGAAGCTAGTATCCGGTATCTGCTTGCTTCCTATTCATCCCGAATTTCTGCCAGCCTGTGGATGGAAAAAGATGTCGAAGTTATTCGCAAACATCTTGAAAATAAGTCGAAAGTAATTGGTAAATAAGAAGCAAATAACTGTAATTCAGTTGATTATTATAGTCTGTACCTTTGTGATGTCAGGTTATAGCCTGGCCTAGTAACTTATTAAAACATAATATTATGACTATCAAAGGTATGAACGGTGAGAACTATAATGTCACCGGCCAGGGACAAGGCAATTACAATACTGTCGGAGCGTCAGCAGGTATCGCATCATTTTTGGGTTTGAATGCGGGTAATATTCTGGGAGGCGGCTGTTATAACCGTAATATGGCGGCAGGTCCTGTGGAAGTGATTACTTCGGAAGACAAACCTATCAGCCGTTATGAAGCGGCTATGATGGACAAACTGGCAGCAAAAGATGGAGAGATCGCATTGTTGAAGGCGAACACTTACACTGATCAAAAATTGGCTGATGTGTACGATCGTTTATTGACCCGTATTAATTTGGACAAGAACGAGCAGAATGCCATCAATATGAATCAGGCTGTATACAATGGTACTAATACTGCCACTCTGGCTTGTATGAAACAGCAGATTGCTGATTTGGCTGCGTTAAGTGAACTTGTTGTCCCGCAACGTAAGGTATGTGATACCGGTTGCTGCGGTTGTAACCAGTAAATCTCATTGAAAGGGCGGTTTCATTCCGTCCTTTCCTCTTTTTAAACTCAAACAATATATTACTATGTATACCAATTCACAAATATTATCAGCAGTGCTGAATAAATGGCTGCAACCTGTAGTACAGCAATTCTCCGCACAAAAAATGGGATCGTTCCCTTTTGTGCAGATGATTGAAACTAAATTGAAATCAACAGGTTTCGTTAAACCCGGATGGAGTCTTGCTGCGGAATTATCTCCGATAATGCAGAATGTCAGCGGGACTATCATAGAACCTGTCATTAACCGCTATATCTCACAAGTGCCAGATGATGCGTTGCCCGAAATGGCTCACAAAATAGTGGATGATGCCATCAAGAATGGAGGTTTGTCATTGATGGATGGAAAGGTCATTTTTGAAAAGGAAGACATGGAGGAGCTTAAAACCTTGCTTGAATATAACCTGCCTTTGATTCCCAAAGAAGAATACATCGTCAAGACAGCGCCTGATAAGGAAGCTGACGGAAGCGATGAACCCCAACCGAAATCGGACGGTATAAGTTCCGATGCAGAATAATTCTTAATATATATCATTATGATTCAATTGACTCCTATTGCAATCGCCGCTACCAGCCAGCAATATCTGACTAATGTAGTGGAGAACTTATGCCAAGCTTATTGCGCTGAAAATGGTGTGCAACCTACCGGCATAGTTAATTTTACTGTCGCAGAACAGCAGACGGTGAATACCCAGACTGTTGTAACCATCAATGCAGCAGTGCTTGTTGCTTACACTCCTAAAGGATCATGCCGTTCTGTCACCAAACAATGGGTTGAGCAGTTTAAGGTAGCCTTTATCGGTGCGGCTGGTGCTGTTCCTACGATTACACTTACTCCTCTTGTTACTCAGGTTACTCCTGAGAATGTGAAGTGCTGTAACCGTGCGTTTGGTGTGAGCTTGGCTACTCCGTTGACCATTGCGGCCACCTTTCCGGCTGCTCCCACAGCTTGATAGGACTTTAGTGCAAAAGTCATTAAAGCCTGTAAAAAAGAAAAGGGAGAAAAAAGTTTGAGTTTGCTCCCCGCTTCATTGTGGGGAGTTTACTTTAATATCAAATAATTATGAAGACTAAAGAAGAAATGATAGACCGTTACCATGATCTTTATGAGAAGATGGTGGCAAGTAAGGATCCGAAGAATATGAAGATATTTGGTGAGACCGAAAAATATATGTTCAAAGCGGTTGCAGCGGCTCATCCTGATCTGGCCGAAAACTGGCTTTCGCATTTGGAGGCTGTTTGTTGGGACAATTATCTTTCCGAACATGAGGCGATGAATATCGGCAAACGTATCGTCAACCAGGATGGAATGAAAGGATTCCATTGGTCCTATGATACTTTTGAAAAAACTGTTGAATCGCTCGGAGGAGTATGTGAAGACAAACCGCATTATAACAGTTATGCTTTATGGGTAACTGCCAATATGATTTATTCGGATCATGCCAGAAGCATTGCGGAAGACATGGGGCATAAATTGCCGGCAGATGTGCCTAATGAAAAAATGGCCTTTTCATGCTATCGTAAAGCTATAGAAAATCTGAAGGATGTGGATTCCGGGTTTCATGTACGGCGGTATTTCAAGCACAAGATGTACGACGATTCAGCTATGTGACCTGGATAAAAAATTAGATAAAATAATCTCCATGATTGAAAAGCTGGACGGTCTGAAAGGTTTCGGCTCCAATGTACTGGCAAATGTTGTAGGAGATATAATCATGGGCAGGTAACTGTAAGGTGTTTTAGAAATAAAGCACCTTTTATTTATGATTGTAGTATTATTTTAATACTGATTGGGATTTTATTATTAACTTTGCGAAAAATTTTAAAACTTAGATATTTATGAAAAAGTATTTTTTACTACTGATTGTTTCTCTTCTATTTACTTCATGTAAAAGTTATATCCAGATTTATGATGTGGACAGCACCTCGGCCAAAACAAGTAATGAGCAGTTTGTTTTTGAGAATGAAGATTGCAAGCTTACTTATAATTTTTGGGGAATGTTTGGTAATGCTTCTGTTGTTTTTACAAATAAGACCGATCAGAATCTGTTTGTTTCATTATCTCAATCATCCTTTATATTCAACACGTATTCTTTCCCTTTTTATAAAGGTATAGATCGCCATGTTGTTGTCTCTAAATTTGAAAGCAAAACATTCCGTGATTTGCCTGTAGTATGTGTCGCTCCTAAATCATCAAAAACGATTGGTGATTTGAATGTCGTTGATGGCATTTATTCTTTTTGTGATAAGAAAAAAGATAATCCTAGTCGCAGATATTCAGAAAGCTATAACGAAAATGATTCTCCTATAACATTTGGTTATAATATGGTCTATTCTGCTAAAGAAGATTGTCGTGAGGTGAAACAACTGGAAAGCTCTTTTTATGTCTCAAGAATTGAGAATGTTACAAAGAAACAAGAAGAGATTACTAGTCAGGTTAAAAACTGTTCGGATTATAGTAATGTATCTGTTGTTAGCTTGAAATCTCAATCTCCCAAGCGTTTTTATATTAAGAGATTTAAGGATGTAAATCCAACTCCGGCAAAATGGTATTAATTATTCGATAACAAATTATTAAGCGGAACTCTAAAAAGTTCCGCTTTTGTTTTGCAAATCCAAAAATAATACTCATCTTTGCAGCGTACTCCTTTTTGACATAGGCGAGTAGGCTCGCCATTATAGCTGCGGGCATTTTTTATGTCTTCGGCAAAACATATAGTTCCGTCCCGTGTGGAGTCTTAATGGACCCACTGCCTATGTCAAGGTGGAGTACAACGGGGAGCGGAACTTTTTTTGTTCCCTTCCTTTTTCTAATTTTATTAATTCATTTTAAATGTACTCAAAAATGAAAACTACTACATTGTCTCTTGATGCAAAGTCAAATTATTTGCAAGAGAAAAAAGAATCTTTGTTGGAATGGCTTCATGCTGATTCTGTTATCTTTTCTTCTATCATGGAGGAAAAAATTTCTAGAACATTTTCGTTACGAATATTGTTCATAATGTTGTGCTTTGTTGCATTATTATTATCGCCCGCATTTGGCACTGTGATGTGTCTTATATGTTTTATCATATTTGCCTTATCTTTGTTGGAAACAGCAAAATATTACAAGCAGGTGCACCGCTAATAGTTTGCTTTACTAATATTATGTTTTACAATAAAATGTTTAAGGAAAATGAATATTAATGGAATTATATTAAGCGACGAGAGCCTTAATGCGTTGCGTCGTATGCAGGAAGACGGTAATAGCGAAATTGATAATGTTCTTGAAGGACTTGATTGTATAGCTGAACTGATTGAGAATCCGGAAGCGGATGCCAGTGATGGTGATCGTCTAGTCATGTTGCAGCAGCTTCGCGGTGTGCGCAAGATTTTGAAAGATCTCAAAGCATCTTCTTTTGATGAGTCAGAATAATGAAACTAAAATGGACAGTTACATCATTGCCTTGATGACTGTCTATTCTCCCGCAACCAATGAGTCCGATGCGACTCATTGGTTTTCTACTGAGGATGTGTATGAAGCCATAAAGAAAATTGATCCGGGAACATCCGTCAGCTTGGAGGATGTCTACAATTCGCTTCTTATGGGAGGGTTCCGTTTCCAGCCACGTCCCGGAACATTGGGATGTGAGTTCCGATGGATGTTTAAACAGAAATAATTATAGATAAAATACGATATTTCTTTTAGTCTAATTCTTATATTATCAATCCTTTTTGTATATTTGCAATGTGTTCAGAAATGAACGCTGTGTAATAAGTTTAGTTACATGGGAAATTGGAGTGAACAACAAGAGGCAAAGAAAGAAGTTAAGGAGAAAGAGAAAACAAGCCGTGAAACCCTTGGAAAGTTCTTCTATGATTTGGGTAAAACATCATTTACTGCCATGGTAGCAGGTGGTGCGGTTTCTTTTTTCACAGACTCTGGCAATGATGATTATTGGGGGCTTTTAATAATTGGAGCATTCTCGACCATTGTGTTTGCTTATATTGGATATAAAATAATAAGGAGGTAATTTATGGAAGGTTTATTGATTGTGCTTGGTGGTTCTGGAATGTTAGCCTTTTTCTTTGCTATATGGTTAAATACCCGGAAAGGCAAAAAATGGCTTGCTAATTTATAAGCTTATTTTATAACTAATATGGGCGAAGGCGGTATAAAATCTGTCCTTCGCCTTTTTCATTCCTATAATTACTTTAGCTTCAAATTTTATGAAGCTATGGTAACAGACCAACTTATCAAAAAAACATTCATTCACAATGTTGTATCCATCGGTTTTCAAAAAATAAGGCAGATACAACAGGAAGTCATATCGGATAATTTGAATGTCATATCCGGCAATCTGCTCCAATCAGTCCAAGAAAAACCGGTGGAAATAGAAGGAACTGAACGTCAAATATATTATATGAGCGTTCTTCCTTATATGCGTTTCTTAGATATTCGTTTTCGGCAGGATCTGCGGATACGTAGAAAACTTTCCATCTATAACCGTGTCATTTGGGGGGTACTTTATGGTGAAGTGCTTCCTAATCTGCGTTATGGCTTTACTCAGGACATACGTAAGTATATCACCCGGCAACTTCAAGAAGGTTCGGATATTGATCAATTAGATTTTCAATCATATATATAGACTACTGAATTATGGCTAAGAAACTTAATGAAGACGAAATCAAGTATATTTTATCAGTGGAATCGTCAAAGGCACAGCAGGAAATTCGCAAACTCACTAAGGTTAATAGGGAGTTGAACAAAACAAATAAGGAGCGTCGTGAATTGATGCGTGAGTTGGAGTCTCAAGGAAAAAAGGAATCGGATGAATATCAGCGTCTTGATGAAGAAATAAAAAAAAGCAATAAGACTATTTCAACAAATAACAAGTTGATTGGTGAATTGGAGAAGAAGCTGGATGTTACAGGGCTTACTATGGCCCAACTCCGAAAAAAGGCCAAAGATCTTCGCCGACAGTTGGATCAGACAGTAAAATCAACACATCCGGAAGAATACGCCGAACTTGAAGCGGAGCTTTCCAAAGTAAATAGCCGGATGGAGGAACTTAGGGGTACTGGGAAATATGCCCAGCAACAGCTGACTGCATTTGATAAAACAATGAATATGGCCAAAACGGCTGCTAAAGGTTTTATAGCCGTGCAACTTGTCAGATATTTGAAAGATGTCGGAATGAAATCCTATGAAACTCGTAAGGAATATGCCCGTTTTGAAGCAACTCTCCGTAATACTACCGGCTCTTCAGAAGAAGCGGCAAAGGCAATGAAGATGTTGCAACAGCTTGCTAAAGATACACCGGCCAGTGTGTCAGAATGGACTGAATCATATATTAGATTAGTTAACCGTGGAATTAAACCAACGACTGATGAACTGACAGCAATGGGAGATATCGCAATGTCCCAAGGAAAAGATATAGACCAGTTTATTGAAGCATTGCTTGATGCCATGACGGGTGAGAATGAACGTTTGAAGGAGTTTGGTATCACTGCTTCGAAGAATGGAAAAACTACTGCATATACGTTCAGGGGTGTAACTACTGAGGTACAGAATACGGATATGGCAATTAAAAACTATATTCTGTCATTGGGTAAATTACAGGGAGTACAAGGTTCTATGGCTACCCAGATGAATGAGCTGGCTGGCTTGGAATCAAATTTAGGGGACCAGATAGATTCTATCTATAATAAGATAGTAAAGAAACTTGAACCGGCTATCAAATCCTTCATGGGAACTTTAGGACGTTTTATGGGGACAATATCAAAATCCCTTGATTCTTCTGGCGAAAAATTTGATGACCAGTTGAATAAGGTTGTTTCCCTGCAAAATGGGCTGCTCCCTTTGCTGAACCGATATGATGAATTGAAAACTAAAACAAGCTTAAGCGCACAAGAACAAGATGAATTAAACCAATTGATATCCCGTATCGCTCAAATAATACCAGGAGCTGTTACTGGCTTTGACAATTATGGAAGGGCTATATCTGTGAGTACTGATTATGCCCGTGAGTGGATAAAAACAGAAAAAGCCAGATTAGCCTATATCAATAAATCACAAATTGAAGAGCGCAAGAACGAAAAAAAGAACATTGAAGAAAGGATAAAGAGTCTGAAACGCCAAGAAAGTATAGGAAAAAGGCTTTATGGGGTTGATAAAGAAGGAAATGCAAAACATATTGCTGTTTATAGCGGGGGGATGGGATATGGACCTAATGCGGAACAAATAAACTCTAGAAAGATGACTGCGGATGAGCAGAACAAGTTCAAAGAGGAGATGAAGTCATTATATGAGGAGTTATCAGGAGTTGATGCGGAACTTTCTCGTTTGCAGGGAACTACTTTAGACGATATGATTAAAACTCAAACAGAGATGATTGAAAAACGTAAAAGTTTTAATGAGATGAATAAAGAATCTCTTTCCGCTTGGATTGATGATGAAAAGAATGCAACAAGTGAGTATTTGAGCATGGCCAAGGAAATTTATAAAAACCGTTTTCCAGTAACTCCTATTGATCCTGATGCAGCGGAAGAAGAAGCTAAACGAAATGAAAAAATATTGAAGGAAGCATTACAGAAGCAGACAGAACTTTTTGAACAACAAAAAATAGAGTTAAAACAACGTTATTTGGCGCATAATGACGAACAACTACAGACTGAATCCCAGTTTAACAAGGCCATGGAAGATTTGACCTTGCAGGATCTTAATGCCCGTCTTAAAATAATGGGGTTGGAGGTCTCACAACGCCAACAGATTGAACAGCAAATTTTGGATATTCGTATAAAGGCACTTGAGGATTTTCGTCAGAGAAAACTTGCGATTGAAACAGAAGAAGAGCAACAGCGTGTGTCACTCAATAAAAAATCCATAGATGAAAATAAAGAGTGGCTTGATAAGCAGTTGGCAGATAGGCAGCAACATCATAATGATCAGGTAAAAATAATTAGTGACTCTTTGAAACAGCAAGTGGATCAGTATAAGGAATATGGAAGCCAAATGGGGGAATCATTAGGTAAAGTTTTGTCAGGGCAGGAAGACATGCTTTCCGCTTTTGGTAATACCATGATTGATATCCTTTTTGATGTCTTATCTCAAATTATAAATCAAAAAATTGCGGAAGCTACTGCTGTAGCCATTGCGGAACAGGCTAAAGCGGCAGCTATTAGTGCTGCCCAGCCGGATTCTGTTGCCACTTTTGGCGCGACCGCTGCTGCCCGAACCGCTATTATCAGTGGCTTGATCATGGCTGCTTTAACAGCTGCAAAAACGACATTAAAAGGTTTGCTTGCTAAAAAAGGCTCATCTACCACGTCGGGAACTACATCTCCGAATACATCATATACCCGTGTTCCCGGTAGACAGTCCGGAGGATATATAGATGTCACTCGTGCCCAAGATGGAAAAGAGTTTCAGGCTGTCTATGATCCTAAACGTCGTGGCTTTATAGACAAACCTACTGTTATAGTAGGAGAGGGGCCTGCCGGATCATCTAAGGAATGGGTAGCCAGCAATGAGGCGGTGAAGAATCCTACCATTGCACCCATATTGTCTATTCTTGATCAGGCACAACAGGCCGGAACTATTCGTACTTTGGACTTTAACAAATATCTTCAGGCAAAAACTGTAGGGAAACAAGATGGAGGACAGGTTTCACCAATAGGAAACACGCCTTCAATGGTATATGCTGATCCTGTTTTTATTCAATCTGTAAACAAATTGAATGATATTCTGTCCCGAATTGATAAAAACGGTGGAATACATGCATACACTATTTTATCTGAATTTGAAAAAAAACAAGAATTGAGGAATCGTTCTAGAAAAATTGGCTCAAAATGAAGATTATTAATACAAAATCGGGAAAAGCATATCAGCTTGTTCCTGAAACACAGCTTGAAATTGAAAAAACAAATCCTTTTTTTAACGATTATGGTGAGCAATCTCTGCCGGTAAGTTTGCCTGATAGTCCTTATAATCGTGATATTCTTAATTTCCCGAATGTTATACAAAGAAAGGAAAAAGTACAGTTGCTTGATGCCTCTATTCAGGACGGAGAATATTTTGTTCCATGTCGTCAGGCGATATTGAGTGTGTCCCCGTCTGAAAGCATTGAGACTTCGTTTTATATAAATGAAGGAAGTTTTTATAGCAAATTGGAAAATACTTATATTACAGATGTGTTTGCAGATGAAACAGTTGATGGGATTAATACATTGGATCAGGCCATATCTTATTTAAAACAGCTGAACACATCCGGAGGAGATGAAATGTTCTCTATTTTTCGCGTTAAAATTAATGATGATGATAATGACAATCCACGATATTTGAATGGTAATGATGGAAGGTCCTCTTTATTTTATAATGAAAATGATACAACTGAATATATTGATGGAAAGACAATATCTGTTACTCGCGGATTTTATATGACACCGTTCATTAAGGCTAATTATGTCCTTAAACGTTTGTTCGCTCATTTTGGATATACTCTTCTTGATAATTTCTTTACGAAAACGTCTCCTTTCCCCGATATGGTTTTCATTAACAATGTTGCTGACGCAATTGTGACAGGAAAAATTCGTATTGATCAGCTGGTTCCCAAAGTAACTTGTAGTAAGATTTTGGATTTGTTTCGGCGTAAATTCTGTTGTGAGTTTATTACCGATGAAGTTAATCGAACAGTTGACGTTATAATGTTTAATGATTTAATGTCTGATAAGGCGGATGTGAATCTTTCGTCATCTTTGGTTGGGAAATTGAGAGTTGAATACCCGGATAAATATAAGCAGCTGATATTGGAAGCGAAAGATTCTGTTGATGGGACTATTGAAACTTTTGATTCTTTGGAACTGATTAAATCAAAATACCCAACTGCCATATTTAATGAACGGCAAGGATATTTTGTTCGCAACGGCTTTAAAATAAGTACTCGTTTGTCCAGTATGATAACACCTACCACTGAAATAGTGGCTGATTGTGGTCAGCGTTATTATGAAGGGGGTGAATTTGAGACATATAAAATCGAAGTTCCTGAATGTATACCTTCAGCTGGGATGTATATTGGTGAAGTGCAATATCTTAACTCTTCAATGAAAATCACCGGAACAGATACTGCTAATGAACCTTCAGAAACAGAAACAGAAACAAATACGTCTTCTAATATGTATGTCATGCTTGCTTTTGCTCATAAAGAAGCGGATTGGAAGTTTACTGAAGGTTCTGTGAGTAATTATATATATAGAAGATCCGGACGTAATGAGATAAATTATAAGTTCTCAGACTTTGCTTTGGTGTATAATGGGCCTTATGGGATATTTGAAAAGTTTTATAAGGAATATGACAAGTTGTTACGTAATTCTATGCATACTGTTAAGGCGGATTTGTTGCTTACCCAGCACCAGAAGATGACTCTCTCATCTTTTAAAAAACTTGTAATACATGGTGCGGAATTATTGCCTAATAAGATAAACTATAATCTTGGGCTTAGAAATGATCCGATAGAGTCTGAATTATACACTACCCAGTTATATGAGCCTGTATCTTTGCCAAAAAGTATTGAAGATATATTTCCTTCTATGGATACGGGTTATAAATGGGTGGGCAAAACCTCTTATAAACTAATATCAGAAGATGAATATAATTCATCCCCATTTAAGGATGCAGAGATTTCTCCATTTTTCCCACCTCCACCTACTGCTGATTTGGTAGGGAAGAAAATGTATGTGTGCTATACGGCTGGTATATATATATCACAGAATTGGGCTTTATATACATTTTGGTTAGAAGCCGTTCCTAATGCAGATAATTGATTGTCCTTTCTATAGATTGGACTAACTTTTATTTTTGTTTTCAAATATTAATTCAAGATTTAAATGACTGTATTAACTCAACCGGCATCATTTTCCTTATCAGGAAATATCGAGAAATTCAGGATAAGTGCGACAGAAGAATTTTCTTTTATCATAAAAAAAGGAACAGAGGAAATTTTGTCATCCGTCTATTCTCCTGGAAAGGACCATTTGGTTACTATAGATATCCGTGAAATTGTAGAGTCTAAATTATCTTTTCTCTTGAAGGACCAAAGTGAACCTTATGTCCAAACATCTATCTTTGCAGATTTTACAGCTGTGATTGATAAAAAAGAGATATCGTTCCGTGTGCTTCGGGGCGGTGTTGACCGATTGGCTACATCCGCTGAAAATTTTGTTACATCTAATTTCCTCACTTGGCAGCCACAGATAAAGCCTGTCACTTATTATACTCCTGAATTCTTGACTTATTATGCAACGGTTGACGGTAATGTATGTGTTAAAGCCTATTTTTCCCAAGAAGAAGGAGAAGTCACTTCGGAAATTAAAACTGTTTATTCTGTTTTGGCAGGCAATGCTTATTCTATTCCTGTACAATATGCGGTTATCATGGCTCTGTTTGGATCACGGTATCCTTCTTTCTATGATGTTTGGGTAGAGAATTCATCCGGAGACAGACTTACTTATATACAGAGATATGTAGCGGATGGAATAAAGTCTGAGCAGGAACAATGGGTACTTTTTGAAAACTCGTTGGGCGGAATAGATACCTTCCGTGCTTATGGTCAGTCTGATTTTACAGGAGAACATACCCATAATATAGCGGAAATAGATGAAGAATTCAGTGAATATCGTATAGATACGACCCGTTCTTTTCAAAAATCTACAGGATATTTGGATAAAAATAAGCGAAAGTGGTTACTTGATTTTTTCCCTTCTAAAGTCAAATATATATATTTGGGGAATTATCTCCGTCCTATTGTTGTGACGGAAGACAATACATCCTACACAGACAAGGAACTTCCTTCGTCTTATACGTTCACATACAAATATGCTGATGCTCGTCCATATCTGAATCTGTTGCGAACTGACCAGCTTCCCGATGAGTTAGATATAGATATTCCGGATCTTGGTTCTTTTTCCATACCCCCTCGGATTGTTGAGTTTCCTTCGCAGCCTTTGTCCGAGGGGGTGCTGATACCGGTTCAGAATCCTTATTCTGAAAATTGGGCTACAACAACGGCTGGAGCCATTTTTGCGTACATTATCAATAATATATCCGAAAACTACGATGGTCAGGGAGGCATTGGGCATATGCATCCAAATCTTGAACTGATTAATGCTATATCTTATTTGGATGGATATCTTTTAATTAACGGTAAAAAAATAAAAGCGGGATGGGCTGATCAACTTTCGCCGGATAGCCCTATATATAAAATGTTTATTCGTAAGGATGAGGAGGATTCTACAAATTTCCTGTTATCGTTATTGGGCGGAACTGTCATTAAGAAATATGCCAAGTTCGGTGATTTCGTTACTGGTGTATTAGGTGGATACATAGACGAAAAGGGCAATCTTGAAATGGAAAGCGGTGTATTTCGTAAGCGTTTGTTTGTTCCTGAAATAGCTTATAACCGTACAACCTATTTCAAAGGACGTATGGTAAACTCCCCCGGTGGTGGTTGTACCGTATTGTCATACGTGGATAACGGCGATGGAACCTACACCATCACTCCCGATCTGACGGATGCGGACGGATTGAGCCAGTTTGTTGATGATATCCTTACCACCTATTTTGTGACTAAGAATAGCGAAGGCAAGCTGAACGGCTTTGAAGAAATGAAATTCCGGGTGACTGCCGCAGATTATACAGCCAAGAAGTTTACTGTCATTCCCCGTCCGGGGCATTCTGACTGGAAACCTGCCGAGCAGATGGTATTGGCACAAACAGGTAACTTTACGGACCCGGAACGTCAGACTTATATACTTATTGATTCCGTCAACGGAAACAACTGTATTACATTCTTTGACAATGCCAACACTTGGGACCCGGAGCCGGCACAGATGCCTGCGTGGTTCGGCAAGAAAAAAGGCATGACTGTAGCCGGTATTAATGCGGACAATTACTCAGCCGTTCTTCAGAACATCATCATGACCGGGCTTATCTTTCAAGTTGATGAGATCACCGGACAGACAGTGCGTGTACCCTTGGACAAGGGTGAATGGGTTGCAGGGAAGTACGCCTACTATGACCGGGTGTCACATAACGGGGCTTTGTGGTTGTGTGTTGATGATAATGGAACAACAACAGAACCGTCAGATGATAATCCGGCATGGCTGAAACAAGTGGCGGAAGGGCAAAAGGGTGATCCGGGATTGTCCGTAGTAGGTGGCGGTCATTGGGAATCCGCCAAAACCCCGTACAAAGCCAATACAATGGTCACTCTTGCCAATTGTGTCTTTATATCCAAGGTGGAAACCTCCAATCCTCCCATCAGAATATTGCGTGTCAAAGGTGGCAATTTCTTAAGAAAGAAGGACGGTGGTTATTATCTTGCCGGGAAACCTGCCGACTGGGAGGTTAACGAAGACTGGGATATGCTGCTTGACGGGCGTGAACTGAAAGGTGAGAGTATCACTTTCCTTGGTGAATTTGCCACGGCTCCTGCCAATCCGAAAAACGGTGATTCATACCGTAACACGACTGACCGTGCTACCTACATCTATCAGGACGGAAGATGGCAGCTCATGATATCGGACGGAAAAGACGGTAAGGATTATGAGTATATATACACACGAGGGAATATCATAGACAATCCTCCGGCAAAACCGGACAGCCAGCAGAAGGATGATTATATCCCTGAAGGCTGGACGGATGATTTTGTAGGAGTGGACGCTGATCATCAGGTTGAATGGGGTTGCAAGCGTTTCAAGGAAAACGGTGTATGGTCAGAGTTCAGCACTCCTGCCGTGGTGCATCGCTGGAGTAAGGACGGGGAGAATGCCATCATGGCGGACTTTGATAACGAGATGGTCAATGCAGCCCTTACTTCAGACGGGAAGGTCGTGTCCTCACAGACTTGGAATACAACTGTCAGTATGTGGTATGGAACGGAGAAGCTCACGCTTGACAGCATCACCTGTACACCTGACACAAATCTTCTGTGTGCGACAGACAAGAATACGGGAGTGGTGACAATATCGGTATCTGCCGGAGCTACTCTTGCTGCGACAAACACGGTGAAGATCACAATCAGGGCTACAAAGAACGGACAGCAGTATTCCCGTGATCTGACATTCACTGTGGCCGGGGTCCGTGGAGGTGCGGACGGTTCAGATGCCGTGCTATACAGCATTGTCGTTTCCGCCAGTTCTGTAAGCAAGGACAAGAACGGGAACTACAGTGTTTCTTCCGTGTCATGTTACAGGCAAAAGTCAGTGGGGGGCGTGATATCCACCACAACGGACGGTACATTGAAATACAGCATAGATGGTGGAGCAGAAACTAGCATAAACAACAATACAGCCATTCCAAGCGCAAACTTCACGAAAACATTGAAATTTGTCTTCTACGTGAATAACCAGATTGTGGATGTTGAAACTGTTCCAATGCTTTCTGACGGAAAGGATGGTGAAAGCATCACAGCAGCAGGCCATTGGGAGTCCGCCAACACACCTTATGCGAAAAACAGCACGGTATCGTTTGCCGGAGGATCTTACCTGAGCAAGGTTGAGACATCCAATCCGCCACTTCCGGTACTTCGTGCGAGAGGAGGACGTTACCTGAGAAAGAAGGATGGCGGTTACATACTTTCCGGAAAGAGAGCGGACAAGGTAATTAACCCGGACTGGCAGGAGATGACTTCCGCTGTCGAACCGTCCGCATCGTACTGGCTTGACAGCCCGGTAAGCACGATAAACTTCACGTCAACAGGCACACCGTCACCGTCAGCGTTTGTCGTTACCATGAAACAGAATGTGGGTGGAAATGTGAGCGATACGAACAGGTTCTATCTTGTCGCGCGCAAATATAACGGAAGCTGGCTGGCTCATGTAGGCGCTACCCTAAGCAATCAGATATCCGTACCTGCGACAGCCGGATACACCCAGTTTGCCGTCCGGGCTTATAAATCCGCGTCGGACGCAAACGCATGGAATAATAATTTTGTCGCTGAAAAAGGGGTGGGTGTTGCAAATGATGGTTCCATAGGAGCGACAGGAGCAACAGGGGCGTTTCCCCGTGACAGAGGCGTATGGGCTTCCGGACAGACTTACGTCTGGAATGCGGATTACCGGGATAAGGTCATATATCTGATAGGGGGAGTTTATTATAATTTCCTTGTAAAAAATTACGGCGCTTCCGTTACCGCTGCACCCACATCTGTCAACGGTGATTCCAATTGGGAAGCTATGCAGAAGTTTGTGAATATCGCCACTGACACCCTGTTTGCCGATGGTGCGAATGTAGCCGGCTTCATGTTCAAAGACAAGGTTCTCAAATCTTTTAATGACAAAGGTGAAACTCTTCTTATCAACGGTGTAACCGGGTATTTTAAATGTAAGAATGCAGAGATTACAGGAACAATCACAGCGGATAAAGGACGTATCGGTCCGTTCTCCATCGCTTCGGGAATATTGTCCTCAAAGATCCTTTATGAAAATGAAACAAATAAATACGTCGGTTTCAATTTGTCTGTCGGACAAATTGAGTTTTATAACGAAAAGACATTTGCAAACGTAAGAATCGGGGGAAACACGCAGTTTGTCACCATTGAAGGGATTAAGTATGATGCTGGAATTGACATACAGAGTCCAAATGCCATGATCGGGATGCACATCAAGACTCCGAGCATTCCTCTATTCGTGGAGGGAGGTAACATTTTCCTTCATCCGAACAATGACAGCTATGTTTCTCTTCGTGGCATAGTTGGCAACTGGAGGAATATCTCTGTCAAAGCTTCATTGAACAACAACGATGATAATGTGATGTTTATTAATAGAGACAATATAGAAGTGACGCTTCCTCCGGATGTTCCGGGACATACTATATACTTCAAACGTATGAGCGGCGGAGTAAGATTGACAGGAGGACGGATCCTGCCTGCTCCCGGAGGACAGGAGGTGTCTTATATTGATTTGGATTTTGCATCCGGCTTCATTAAGTGTATGGGTAATTATTGGGTTATGTTTTATTGCGGATAATTTAAATATAAAGTATGAGAATAAATTTTGCACAATTTCCTATTTATGATGGAATAAAAAAAGAAAAGCTTATAGCCAGTAACATCACTGAAGCCTTCGGTGACTGGATATACAAGAACGTAGCGGGCTTGAAGGCGCATCTCCTTGCGGAGAAAATCTTCAAGTCGACTGTAGATGGTGTGGAACTTGACGAAGAGGAGGTGGATATCATAAGACGTTCTACCCCTATGTTGTCCGGCTTGCTGGCCGATTCGTTGAATGATTATCTGGATAAAAAGAAGGAGGAACAACATGAAGATTGAGAATTTGGAACGCGCCAGCCAAATCAATGACGAACTGGCGAAACTGAAGCTGGCTAAGGAAACGTTGAATAACGGAGGCTATGTCCGTATCTACAGCAGCGCCCGGTCAAGTGCCGGATGCGTGGAACTGGATATAGCAAACTTCAATGGCGAGGTGAGCACGTGTATTGATAACCATATCGCTGAACTTGAATCTGAAATAGAAACGCTATGAAAGAATTATGGAAATTAATCAAGATGCTGTTCTCAAGCAAGCCGGGTGATTTTGATACTCCTGAGCTACTTCCCATGAAGCATTATCCTTTCAAGGGATACCGTTTCATGATGTGGTGCGGACGGATGATATACCGTGCCGAGAACAAGGAGAACATAGATAGGTATATGCAGACCTATGCGGGTAAGGAAAGCCTGACGCACGAAACCATACACCTGCGTCAGGCACAGGTTATCGGCTCATGGGTAAAATACTACTGGCGGTATTTTGTCGAGTGGGTTAAGGGAAACCCTATCTGCCATCCTGCGAGTTCGGCATATTATACCATCTCATACGAAATGGAAGCGTATGCCAACGAGGGCAATTTGGATTATCCCGTGAACTATGACGGAAGCAACCTTTCCCGGTACAAGATAAAAAGTGGCAGGAAGAAGCTGTACAAATCGGTTGGCGGCACTTCTAAAGCGTGGAAAACTTATATAAGAACTTTATAAAATTGATATTATGAGTGATTTGAATTTAGAAAATATAGTTGGCTTCAAGGCTGTGGATAAAGACGGCAACGAACAAAATGTGACAGTAGATGAAATGGTGGATATGGTTTCCACAAGAATGGTTATGGCTTTGTCTGAAACTTCAACATTTGCCGTCGCTGCCGCAACAGGGAATGACGTGTATGAGAATGAACTTCCGACAGTGACGGATGCCGCAAATGTAAGAGTTTTACAAAGTAGCGGAGATGCCGCACAAATGACGATGCAGTCGCTTGCATCAAAACTGGGAGAACT
>ENA-UOJL01000763-UOJL01000763.1-human-gut-metagenome-genome-assembly--contig:-P47-NODE-763-length-42175-cov-12.364174_pt1 | contig 42175 bp, 53 predicted proteins | sample MGYA00242347_ERZ723894 | MGnify/ENA metagenome assembly ERZ723894
GATTTTACTTTGGAGCTACTGATCCGATTCGAACGGACGACCTGCTCATTACGAGCTATAAAAGGGACTTTTAATGTGTTGTGTCGTGTTGTTTCATTGTCAAATAAATTGCGTGATGCAATTATTTTGTTTGTCCGATGCTGTATCGTGCAATCTCGTTAATTACTTCGATTTTTCGAGGATGTTGCGGTTTTTGTTGCGGTCAAGTTGCGGTTTTTAAGTATCCTGTTTATAGGATGAATACGAGCCATCAAGAGACACGACGAAGCAGAATCAAATCCAAGCTTTCTTCTTTTCTGGCTGCTTCAAGGCTTCCCTTACCGTCTGACCGACCCGGCGGATGCTGTCCTCGTTGGCATGGGCGTACATCCGCAGCGTGGTGCTGCTGTCAGAATGCCCCAGCCGTGCGGCGACGCTGACTACATCGGCACCGTTGGTGATGGCAAGACTGGCAGACGTGTGGCGCAGCTTGTGCGGGTGGAAGTGCTCTATCCCATACCGTTTGCCAAATCGCTGGAAGTAACGAGTTGGAGTGTCTGGGTGCATAGGCTCCGGGCTGTCGTCCTGCGTAAACACCCAGCGCACCGTTACCGGCTGACTCTGCCGCAGCTCCTGCAAAAGCGCGGCCACGTCAGACGAGATGTCTACAACGCGGGTCTTGCCGTTTTTGGGCAGAGTCTCGTACACGCCCCGCTCGGAGGTGTACTGCAAATTCCTCTCGATGGTGATCGTGTTGGTATCAAAATCCACCGACTGCCATTGCAGCCCGCAGGCCTCGCCCCGGCGGCAGCCCGTATCGATAAGCAGCAGGATAAACGCCCGCCACTTGAGCGGCTCGCCATCCAGACAGCGCAGAATATACCGCGTCTCCTCTGCAGTAAAAGCCTTGTGCTCTGTAGGAAGGGCTGCATCCTTCGACTTCCGGGGGCGCGGAACCTTGTCCATTGGATTCCGGTCTATCGTATCATCCAGCAAGGCAGCCTTAAACAGGTTATGTAGTACAGCATACACCTTTGTCACGCTGGCGAAGGCAAGCTCCTCTGACAGACTGGAAAGTAACGCCTTTATCATGGCCGGGGTGATTTCCGGCAGCAGCACATGGCCCAGAGCCGGAAAGACATGCTGCTCCAACAGCTGGGTATAACTGGCCCGGGTCTTTTCCGCCAGCGTGGCGGCTTTCTCTGGCAGATAGACAGCTTCGGCATATTGCCGGAAGGTTTTGATTTTGGCCGCCTCTACGGCTTCCGCAGCGGCCTTTTGCGCAGTCTCTTCGCGGGTCAGCACTTCCCCATCCGCCAGCTGCTGCTCCAATTCAGCGGCGAATTTCTGCAGCTCCCGCTGAATGGTGCGCTTGCTCCATGTCGGCTCTGGGCGGAAGGTGCGCCAGACACGCCGCCCTCGCCCATTGCTGGCCTGCACCTCGTAAATGCGGTTTCCGTTTTTGTCAAGTTTCTCCTTGAAACTCGCCATAAAAATACACCTCCATATGGGTACACTTTGACAAGCCTGCCCGGAGGTGGTACAATACAGTTGTCTTAGGGCTGTATTGTTCCTCGTGAACAAGCTGTTCTTGGAAACGCTCTCGGTGCGCCAACACCGGGGGCGTTTTTTATTTTTGAGCCAGATCAAACAGATATGCGCTTGCTTCTCCAAGCTCAGACTTCTGGCCGTCTGTCATGTAAGGCAAATATGGTTCAAATTCCTGATAATATTTTTCTGCCCAGTTCTGTTTTGCCTTTGCTGTTTTCAGGCTCTCGATTTTTGCCTGATACTTTTCTTCCTCCGTTCGATGAATGATTTCCTTTACAGCATCATCTCGGAAGCTAAGGCTGCGATATTTCTTCAAATCATCAGTAGTACTTACCTGCGCACCATACTTTTTGCACTTTTCAAGTTCCATCAAGCGTCCAACGCAAAAGTCATATCTTGTAAAAAAGGTGGCCGGTTCCGTGGTCGTCTGAAGGATTTTAGCGCTTTCCTGAGCCTGCTTCAGAAACTGTGGAGCCAAGACCTTTGCATTCGCGCGAGAATCAACAAGGCCAGTCTGCCCCATCCATTCAGGATTGGGATTATAGACCGATTCGAGTAGTCCTTCGCATTTATCACTATCTTGAGAACGAAATTCCTTTGCTCCCGCGATTCCTCCATATATAACGCAAAGAATTAGAAGAGAAACCCCATATGCTATAAATCCAAAAATGAATGAAACCAGAAATCCGTCATCTTTGAGATCAGCAAGAAAAACCAGCACACCAATCAGAGCACAGACAACAGTCACTGGCTGTGGGATACTAGTGTACTTCGTTTCAAACTCAGGTTCATCCATATGTGATTTCCGGGATGCTTTTGGGATTGGTTTTGCTGTAGATTTACTACCAAATGCCACCCGCGAAACAGAATGTGCCAATCGATCCATGCTTCGGTCAAACGATTTCCCAGCACTCGCATATTTTTTTGAATATCCAACCTTGTTCTTTCTTGACATATCAAGTTCCTCTTTACCATTTATCGGAACACCTTCCGGCACTCCACAACCAATCCTGCAATTCGCACCGGCGAGCGATTTTTTCACCCCACCCAATGCGTCCAGCCCACGGCCTTGCCCTCAATGTGCACCTCTTCCAGCTGGGAGCCGGTGTAGACCATGGGCGCATAAGCCGGGTTTGCGGGCATCAGGGTCAGCGTTCCGGGGTTGTAATATACCCGCTTGAGGGTGGCTTCGCCATCAATGCGCACCGCCGCGATCTCGCCGTTCTCTACCTCCGGCTGTATACGGATATACACCACATCTTTATCGTGGATACCGGCGCCCACCATGCTGTCACCGTGGCAGGTCAGGGAAAAGTCGCACCGGATGTTCTCCGGCACGTCCACCATCTTTTCAATATTCTGCTCTGCTGTAATGGGGTCGCCGCAGGCTATGCTGCCGATCAGGGGGATCTTCTTCATCTTCGGCATCGGCTCAAAGCCCGGCGGAATGGGAGCGGGCGAAGTGGGCTTGGGAGTCGGCTGCTCTTCCCAGCCCATCAGGTAGGCGGGAGTGGTCTGCAAAATCTTCGCAAGTTCCGCAAGGCTATCAACCGGGACCTTTTCAATATCTCCTTTTTCATATCTATAGATTGTGGCAGGAGAAACCCCGAGACGCTCTGCTACCTTTTCCGCAGAGAATCCGATTTCTTTTCTACGTTGCTTCATTCTTTCGCCGGTGGTCATGTTCATCACCTCTTGATAAGAGAATACACGAAAAGTCGCAAAATTGCAATAGCGTTTTGCAAATTCAAAAAAGATTTTCGCAAAAACGCAAGTCGTCTATTGACTTCTTGCTTCTGTCGTGTTACTCTATGTGCAGATACTCGCGTTTATGCGAGTCACGAAAGGAGGTGAACCACTCATGTCTACCAACATGAATCTTCTGCGCGGCAAGCTGAAAGAGCGCGGTGTGACCCAGCAGGAACTTGCACAGAAAATCGGCATGGATTCAAGCACTTTGTCCCGCAAACTTGCATCTGATGGTCTGGAATTCACCGTCGGCGAGATGCATGACATCGCCGCAACCTTGAAGCTGTCCGCCAACGAATGCAAGTCTATCTTTTTGCTCTGATACTCGCATTTTTGCAAGTTCCGTTTTCAAAGGAGGTGAACCACATGGACAGTAACAAAAAGCCCCGTGCTCCTGAGGAAGAGGAGCGCGGAGTGCAGAAGATTCAACTTGAACAACTGGACGAGCGTTTCCGGTGCGAAATTGACGGGATACCCATCCAGAACATCAAGAGCTATTCATGTGTACAGTCCAGTAATGGAAACATTTTGCTGAATCTGACACTCGAAATCAATGCGGCAGTTGTGTCAACCACGATAAAAGCAGCGAAGAAATCGAGCTTGTAAGCCAAGAGTGCTTTTCCATGGTCTCAGAAAAGCGCGACAACAATCCTTTTTGAGCAGGCACTTCGCCATTCACCATCATCTCGACAAGGGAAATCAATTTTTCCACCTGTTCCCTGTCTGGTGTATTTTCAAATGCTGCGCGTTCACGCATTTCTTGAAATCCCATTTGATAGTTGATGGTTGCATTGCTGGAATTTCCAATCACTGAGCCATATGCATTCCCAATATTATACACAGCTGTTTCGTGTTTTTCTCTGGATTGCGTATATTCCGTTTCGCTCAGACTATAGGCTTTGATTTGAATGGCCCTCACGAAAGAATTTCGTACATCAATAATATGAAATCTCTCGTTTGCAGGGTTAATGACAACATCTCCAATTTGAATGTCGCTTCCCGGCTCAAATCCAATATAAGCCCGACGGGTAGCCTTTTCATGATTGGGAAGGCCCTGAAGTGTTGCAACGATTTCGCCATTGCGCTCTATTCGCATTTTTACGCTTCCGAATCCGCAAATCATATTTTCACCCCCTTTCCTTGCAACAGTATAGCACGGGAAGGAAGCCACCCACAAGGAGGTACATATTCACATGAACGACTTACAGATCTTCGCCAACCCCGAGTTCGGGCAGGTGCGCACCGTCGAGCTTGACAGCCAGCCGTGGCTCGTCGGCAAGGACGTCGCCGAGGCGCTGGGGTACAAGAATCCCGGCAAGGCCATCATCGCCCACGTCGATGAGGATGACAAGCGGCTTGAGATGCTGTCGCAGGGGGCAGATTCCCAAAATGGGAATGTGTCCCCCTCATCCAAGACAGCCCTCATCAACGAGTCCGGCCTTTACAGCCTGATCCTGAGCAGCAAGATGCCGAAGGCCAAAGCCTTCAAGCACTGGGTCACAAGCGAGGTTCTGCCCGCCCTGCGCAGGAACGGCGTGTATGAGACCGTCAAGGCCCAGCAGCACATTGAGCAGCTGGAGGCCACCAACGAGCGCCTGACCGCAGCCATTCAGGCCGTGAGCACCGCTAAGGAGCAGCTTGCGGAGGTCACTGACCTGCGCAATGACTTCATCAAGCACCGCGACGATTACAAAGCCCGCTTCATTCAGGCCAAGGCCAACTATGGCAAAATCTGTGACAGCCTCCGTCAGGCCGAAGGCCTTGTGGCCAAGGCACAAGCCGAGCTGGACAGCCGCATCGACCAGCTTCAGATCATCGCCTTTGGCCTGCCCGGCTTCGACCAGATCATGGCCGACATCTTCACCACCGAGAAAAAGGAGTGACCGCTATGAGGAAGCATACTCCTCCCGTCCCCTCTACCCCATTCATGAATGTCCGTGATGCTGCCCGGGCCACCGGGCTTTCGGAATACTACCTGCGCAAAGAGCTTGCTAAAGGCACCATTCCTCACCTCAAGAGTGGCCGGTGCATCATGATCAACGTCCCCGCCCTGCTGTTGCAGCTGGGTGTGCCGCAGAAATAAAAAAGGAGGCATCCGCATGAGAATCAAATCTGGCGTCTGGTACTGGCTGGCGTTGGCCAGCGGTGCCGTCGGGATGCTGTACGCACTTGGCTTTGCGGGCAGCATCGAAGCCCTCGGCGTCATCTCCGACACCGACTTCATCACCGCGATGGTACTGCTGTTGCTGGCGTTGTTCTTTGCCCGGCTGGGCGACCATGCCGCAGAGCGCGAAGTGCAGCGCCGCAAGCACATCGACCGCCGCCACGCCCGCACCAAAGAGCCGGAGTACCGGCAGAACCGGAGGGACGCATGAACGCAAAAAAGCCCGTCGGTGCTGGAACACCGGCGAGCCTGCAAAGGGATGATGGCTTGAACCCCCATCACCCCGAAGAATAACACACTTTGGAGGTTTTAGCAAGTGGATATTATTTGTAGAAAACTCGCCAACGAGATGATCTACGCCTATCATGCAGGGCGGTTTTGGCGCTGGGACGAGGGGCAGAGCATCTGGAAGGAGAGCCATCTGATGGCCCAGAAGTTCGAGCGTGCCAGGGCTGCGCTCAAGACGCTGACGCCGGAGTCCTTCTTCTCCGATGGCGCGGAGTTCGCCCTGCTGGATGAGTACGAGATTTCCCTTGACATGGCCGAAGCGCTCAGCATCGCAAAGCCCTGCAAAAATGCACCGATAGACCCGGTAGAGGAGGGATCCGAATGTACAACTGCCCCGACTGCGGATGCTGCTGCGACCATGACAAGCCCTGCTGCCAGCAGTTCGGCGGCGGCAACACCGACCACCTCGGCGAGCGAGGCGGCTGCAAACGGCTTGACCCCCGCGCTGTCCCCGCAGAGCAGCGCATCGGCCCCTGTTGTTCCTGCGGAGACTTCTTTTGCATCCGCAGCTGTCCCCAGCTTTGACTTCTCGGCTCTGGGTGATTTGTCCCAGCAGGCCGCAGACGCCGACCAGCAGTTTGATTTGCATTACGGCGCGGCGCAGGACGAATACCTGATTTCCTGCATCTACCTCGCCCGGATCCACGCTCTGACTGCCAAGGCGGGCCGGTATGGCGGCGGTACATGGACAAAGTGGTATGAGAGCAAGGGGTTAGGCGAAGGAAGCGTCCGGCGGATGATTCAGAACGGCGAAGCTTTTAATTCCGCCAAGTTGGCGGAATTAAAACAGCTGCCCGAACTAACTCGCAGAGACCTGAACCTCATCGCCCGCAGCGGCTGCGCCGACCAGTTGACCGAAGCCGCCGGAGACAGCCAGCGGGTGCAGGAGCTTTTAGCCCAGCTCAAGGCCAAAGAGTACAAGCTGAACGAAACGCAGGCCAGATTGAAGAGCGCCTGCATTCAGGAGCAGGAGTCGCGGGACGCAATGAATACCGCCAATGCTCAGCTGGAAGCCGCCCTCGCCGACATTGATGGGTTACAAGAGCAGTGCGCTCAGATGTCGCAGCGGGCAAACGACGCAGAAGAGGCCCGCATCGCCGCCCGGCTTCAGTGCCAGAAAGCCGAAGCGGAGCGTGATAAGGCTGAGGAGCGCGTCCGCAATGCCGAAGAGGCCCTGAAGCACCAGCCCATCGTAGGCATCGTCGATGAAGAAGAAGTTGACCGCCGCGCTGCAGAAAAGGCATGGGGCCTTGCAGATGCCCGGAACGCCGAACTCGCCAAGGACAACGCAGACATGAAAAAGCAGATAGCAGCTCTCAACTCCAAAATCAGCGACGCTGCACAATCTGATTTCGAGAATGCAAACAATATTGCCTTCTTCTGCCGCCGCGCATGGGACACCGGCAAGGGCAGTTACTCCCGCCTGGTCGGCGAAGACTTGGAAACGACCTTTGCCAGCTTATGTGAAACATTGAACAGCATCCGTGAGGAAGCTGCACGGCTCTGCCGTCAACCGCCGGAATATGACGGAGGTGAGGAAGATGAGTAATCCGCTTGCCCGCAGAGCCCGCATCAAGGATCTTTCCAACAAGGCCGAGGGCATTTTTCAGTACGTTGGGAACGACAATGTGCTGTTCCGGCTCATCAGCACCGGCAATAAGCTGACCAGCGACGTCAACTATGCTGTAGCTCTGTTCACCGGCTTCGCCCGAAGCCATCAGCTGGGCAGTCAAGAAACCCGCCGCACAATCGACTCGATTTATCGCCGGGTCGGTGAGCTCATGTGCCTCATCGACATCGTTCACGCCGCTGCTGGCGAGGAGATCATGCCTGAGCCGTATGAATCCATAGATTTCTGCTACATGACCGAGTACCGCACCATGCTACGGGAGGCCGTCATTCGTGGGATGCCGGACAACTACAAAGGCCCGGCGCAGAACCCCTACACTGTCAGCCTTGTGCAGCCGGGCGTTGGCCACGGTAATGGTTACACACTGGACGAGTACGATGACGATTTCTTTGCCCGTTTCACTCGCCAGGAAGAACCCCGGGACCGGAAGCTCGTCTTCCGTTGCACCAAATCCGAGCTTGACGCCATCAAGCGTTATGCAAATATCATCGATATTAAATTTACCGAGGAGGAAATTCACCATGCCTGAAAAAATGAACCAGTCTCCTGCTGAAATGCTCAACCAGAATGCGGCTGTCGCCCAGAACGCCGAGGTGCCTGCACCTGCTGCACCTGTCACCCCTGCCCGTCAGAGCTACGCCGAGAAGGTGCAGGGCCTGACCATTGACGAGCGCAACTGGATGCTTGCAAAGTCCAAAGCCGCCGCGATGGCGCAGCTGCCCGAAGGTTTTCTGCCTCAGACCTACACCGGCAATCCCGGCGCGTGTGCCATCGCCTGCGAGATGGCCCTGCGCATGGGCGTCTCGCACCTTTTCGTCATGCAGAACCTTTACGTCGTCCATGGTATGCCCACATGGAGCGGCAAGAGCTGCAAGGCCCTCATCGACAACTGCGGCCAGTTTGCAGGCCGCACCCGCTACCGCATGGAGGGCGAGGAGGGCACCGAAACCTGGGGGTGCCGTCTGATCGGCGTGGACAAGCTCACCGGCGAAAAGGTCGAAGGCCCGAAAGTCACGGTCAAGATGGCGAAAGACGCCGGGTGGTGGAACAAGAATGGCAGCTACTGGCCCAAGATGACCGAAATGATGCTCAAGTACCGCGCCGCCGCTTACTTTGCCCGCGCCGAGTGTCCGGAGGTCCTGATGGGCGCCAACATCGACTACGAGGTAGGCGCTGGCGACGCCGAGGAAGAGGGTGCGGCCCATGCTTAATGTTGTTGCGCTGATGGGCCGTCTGGTCTACGAACCGGAATTGAAGACCACCCAGAACGGCACCAACGTGTGCAGTTTCCGCATCGCGGTTGACCGCAGCTTTACCCGGCAGGGCGAAGAGCTCAAGGCCGATTTTATCGATGTCACCGCGTGGCGGCAGACCGCCGAGTTCGTCTCCAAGTATTTCCAAAAGGGCAGCATGATCGCCATCGAAGGCAGCTTGCAGACGACCTCGTATCAGGACAAGAACGGCAACAATCGCACCAAGGTGGAGGTCGTCGCCAGTAACGTGAGCTTCTGCGGCAGTAAGGCCGCAGAGCGGGCTGTCGTGAAGGATTTTGACCAGCAGACAGCAAATCATGTTCAGCAAGCAAAGGCCGCACAGAGCGCTCCACAGGCCCAACAGACCAGTTTTGCCAGCCAGAGCTATCGCGCCGAACGCAAATCACCCGACGGTCAGCCGGTCGCTGTCCCCGACGCAGAAGCACACGATTCTGATGGCTTTTCCATCATTGATGACAGTGACGACCTCCCCTTCTGACCGCTGCCGCTGTGCTATCTGGCGATACGGGCGTTCCACTCGAAAGGAGGTCAGTCCGTGGGCATCGACCCTTCTCGCGGCTTCGTTGCCATCCCGCGCGGCCTGACCGACTGGGAATGGTATTCGGAACCCAACACTGCCCGGCTGTTCATCCACTTGCTGCTCACCTCAAACTGGCAGGAAAAGCAGTGGCAGGGCATCACCATCCACCCCGGTGAGCTAGTCACGAGCCGCGCAAAACTGGCAAAACAGCTCAGAATGTCTGAACAATCCGTTCGGACAGCACTTATGCATTTGCAGTCAACCAACTGCATAACCAGCAAAGCAGGGCCAAGATATAGCGTTATCACGATAAATAATTACGCTGAAATTATTGGTTCAACCAAGCAATCAACCAGTAATCAACCAGCTCCTAACCAAGACTTAACAAAGATAACAAAGAAAACAAGACAGTCGTCGTCTGCGTGCGCGACGCCCGAACCGACTCCGACGAAGGCGACCTCTCCCGTGGTGTTGGAGTTCGAGCAGCACATCTGCAAGCTGAGCGCCCAAGGGAAGGCCCAGCTGACCGGATACGCCGACCGGCTGGGAGAAGAGTTGGTGCTGACTGTCATCGGCAGGTGCGCTGACCTTGGTGCCTACAGCTGGGTGTATGTCCGCAAGGCGCTGGCGGAGGCCGAGGCGCAAGGGTGCAAGTCCGTGGAAGAGTACCGCAAACTGCATCCAACCGGCAGCGGACGGAAGATCCGGGTTGACCGTGCAGAGCCCAGCGGGAACGATTTTCTCAAGAATGCTGGGCGGAGGCGACCGTTGAAAAAGAAAGGAGCATCTGAGTGTGATGATGGAAGCGCATAAATCAGAACCAAGCATCTGCTTCAATCTGGACTGCATGGAGGGAATGAAAGCTTTTCCTGATAAGCTTTTTGACCTTGCTGTGGTAGATCCGCCATATTTCAGCGGGCCGGAACGCCGAGGGTATTATGGCTCACGTGTCAGTAAAACTGGCGTACACCGTGACTATCCTATCACTCCGAAGTGGGATGTTCCCGGAAAAGATTACTTCGACGAGCTGCTTCGTGTGAGCAAGCACTACATCATATGGGGCTGCAACTACTTCGACTATCACTTTGCACCCGGCAGAATCGTTTGGGACAAGTGCAACGGCGGGACTTCGTTTTCTGACTGCGAAATTGCTGCAACCGACCTGTTTGATTCTGTCCGCCTGTTCCGGTATATGTGGAACGGCATGATGCAAGGCAAAAGCATTCACGAGGGACATATCCAGCAGGGGAACAAAACCCTGAATGAAAAGCGCATCCACCCGACTCAGAAACCGGTAGCATTGTATAGCTGGATTTTTCAGAAATATGCCAAGCCGGGACAGATGATTCTTGACACTCATGTTGGAAGCGGCAGCAGTCGGATTGCCGCCTATGATGCCGGCTTGTACTTCACCGGGTTTGAAATTTCGCAGGAGTATTTCCTCCTGCAGAAAGAACGCTACAAGGCATACACGGCTCAGACCGATATGTTTCATGCAGAAGGAGTAAACAAATGCGAATCCAATCATTGAATCAGCGCGATGATGCAAAGAAGGATGATGGCTCTGCAGTGATAGAGCTGAGCGGTCTGGAACTCATTGCGCTCAACAATATCTTGTCCAAGGTCTCAAAAGAGGCAGAATGCCGTTCTGAAATGCTTTTGAAAATGACCAGAGTGGTACATACCGCAAATTCCATCGTGCAGCATAGCAGCCTTGACAAAATCGATTTTCACAAGATGGAGGAGCTGGCATGACCTACGAGGAAAAGATAAACTGGCTCTTCCGCTATCGGGAAGCCGAAAGGCTCTATCAGCGGCTCTCCTACCGGCTGGCAGAGGCGCAGGAAGCCACCCGGCACATCACCCAGAACCTCAGCGCTGCGCCGGGCGGCAGCAAGGATGGGCAGAGCCTCGCCCGGGCAGTAGAGCGTGAAGAAGAAGCCGAACGCCGTGCCTACGCGCAGCTGGCAGTTCTTGATGCCTTGTTTGCGGAGATCGATGCCGTGCTTGTGCAGCTGGACTCCGCCGAATACTGCGCTCTTCGCAAATACTATCTGGACTGCCTGAAATGGGAGCAGGTAGCCGCAGACATGAATTTCACTTCCCGTGGCATTTTCGCCCTGCGCCGCCGGGCCATTGAACACCTGAAACTCTGAAACTGTGCAGTATCCGTTCATTGTGCGTTCACTCTCTTCCGGTGTAAAATGATACCATCGGCAGAGCCGGAAAGGCCCACCGATACACGCAGCCTCCGCACCATGTCCTCCTTGACGCTTGACCGCATGGTGTGCGGGCTGCTTCTATTATGCCGCCTGAGCGCAATTTGGTGCGCGGCGCGTGTGACCAGACACGGCTGGTTCGATTCCAAGGGCGGCACCATGACGCTGCGCCCCGCCGCAGCAACAGCCTGACGCATGGCCTGCGAAACCGCTTGGGGCTGGCGTGCCGGATGGGAGTCCCTTCTTCTTCCCGTGAGAGTCCGGCACACCACCGGAGGCCCCGAAATCCGCAGTGGGTTCAAGGATACCCCACCGGATGTGCGTCAATCACCCTGCACAGAAATGTGCGGGGATTTTTTATGCAGCCGTAGCTCAGCCGCGAGAGCGCTGGCGTGACCAGACGGACGGAGGGCCGCCCCATCCCGGCTGCTCCAACTTTTTTGCAAGAGAGGTGGTGAGGATGACCGACAAGCAGGCACGATTCTGCGAAGAATACATGGTCGATTTGAATGCGACCCAAGCAGCCATCCGCGCCGGATATTCCCCAGCAAGTGCCAAGACCGTGGGGCCGCGATTGTTGGAGAATGTTGGAGTTCAGAAGCTCATCGCCCAGCTTCAGGCTGAGCAGAGTCGCCGCACCGGTGTATCTACTGACCGGGTGGTGCGCGAGCTGGCAAAGATTGCCTTTGTCAACGCCGCTGACCTCATCGACCCCAAGACCGCCTCTCTCAAATCCGATGCCAGCCACGATGACCTTGCCGCTGTGCAGTCAGTCAAGGTCAAGACGTTCGGCGAGGATGGGCTTGAGCAGGAAGTGAAGCTGGCCGACAAGCTCCGCGCGCTCGACCTGCTGGGCAAACACCTCGGGATGTACAAAGACACTTCCGAGAAAGACCCCGCCGCAGATGCTCTGGCAAAAGCGAAGGAACTTCTGGGAGGCGTGGACAGTGCCATTGACTGAATTTCAGCAGGAATATCTGCGCAACTGCAATCACCGTTGGAATGTCAAGACCGGGGCGACCCGCTCCGGCAAGACCTATCTTGACTGCGCCGTCACCATCCCGAAGCGCATCTGTGCGGCCCGGGGCGAGGGCCTGCTGGTCATGCTGGGCAACACCCTCGGCACGCTGGAACGCAACGTGCTGGAGTCCATGCGCAGCCTCTGGGGGCCGGAGCTTGTGGGCGTCGTCCGCACCTCGGCCTCTGGCAACATCGTGCAGCTCTTCGGCCACAAGGTCTATGTCCTTGGTGCCGACAACAAAAAGCACATTGCCCGCATCCAGGGCGCGGCCTTCGAGTATGCCTACGGCGACGAGATCACTACCTGGGACGAGGGCGTTTTCCAAATGCTCAAGAGCCGCCTCTCCTGTCCGCACAGTCATTTCGACGGCACCTGCAATCCGGAAAGCCCTTCCCACTGGTTCAAGAAATTCCTCGACAGCGACGCGGACATCTATTGTCAGGCCTACACCATCGACGACAATCCGACTCTTCCGGCCCAGTTCGTGGCCGACCTGAAAAAAGAGTATACCGGCACCGTCTACTATAACCGCTTCATCCTCGGGCAGTGGATGGCCGCGAACGGCGTTATCTACCGCCTGTTGGCCGACAGCCTCGCCGCCGGGGATAGGCGTTTTTTCTGGCCCGCCGAGAAGCAGCTGCACCCGTGGCGGATCCGCATTGGCGTGGACTTTGGCGGCAATGGCTCGAAGCACGCTTTTGTGGCGACGGCCATTCTCCCGGGCTGGTCCGGCGTTGTGGGGCTGGCGTCCCAGCGCATCGACCCGGTGGCGCAGGATGCCGACTTTCTGGCCGACAAGCTCATCGAGTTCTGTATCGCGGTCTTTGCCCGCTGGGGTGAGATTCAGTACATCTTCTGCGACAGCGCCGAGCAGACCCTGATAAACCACATCCGTTCCCGCCTGCGCCAATGCAGACTTTCCTGGCTGGCCGACCGGGTGGAGAACAGTGCCAAGATAAAGATCACCGACCGCATCCGGCTCACCTGCATCCTGATGGGCGGCGGACGCTTCTGGCTCATGCCGGAAGCTGCCACCCTGCGGGATGCCCTCGCTACGGCCCTTTACAGCGGCAAACATCCCGGCGTAGATGAGCGCCTCGACGACGGCAGCACCGACATCGACACACTGGACGCCTATGAGTACACCATCGAGCGCGATTTCAAGAGGTTGACGAACACATGAACATCACCGATTTTCTGGATCATCTGCATAAAACGCGCGGGTGGCAGCTGGATGCCGATTACTACAGCCAAATCGAGACATGGCGGCAATGGTGGAAAGGCAACGTACCCGGCGTTCATACCCGCGCCGCCGAGTATGCCGACGGCACCAAAAAGCGCACCATTGCCTCCCTGCGGATGCCCAAACGGGTCTGCGAGGACTGGGCGAATCTGTTGCTGAACGACCGCACCACTTTCCAAATCGCGGACGCTGCCACCGCCCGGTATCTTCTGGGCGACGATGAGCAGCAGGTGGGCGGACTGCTCCGCGACCTGCACTTCTGGACGCGCGCGAACGCGCTGGTCGAGAAAGCGTTCTGGTCCGGCACAGGCGCTTTCGTTTTGAGCGCTGAGAATATGACCGTCGTGAACGGCAAGGCCGTCCCCAGCCCGGACGTCCGGCTCCGGCTGGACTACGACCCGGCCCCCTGCATCCTGCCTCTGCGGGTAGAGCGGGGCATCGTGACCGAAGCGGCCTTTGTCTCCGAGTGTCTGATGGACGGCAAGCCCGCTGTCTACTTACAGACCCACACCGGCGACGAGAAGCGCCGCACCATCCGCAATGAATGGTTCCGCGTCACCGACTCCATGTCCGGCACGCCGGTGTTTTCTCCGGTCGAGAAGCCCCCGAAAGGCACGGTGGAAAGCGTCACGGTAGAGGGCTCCCCGCCCTGGTTTGCGCTGTTCAGCCCGGGAGCTGTCAAGAACCTCGACGGCGGCAGCGGGCTGGGCATGAGCGTCTTTGCGGAGGCGCTGGAAGAGGCGCAGGGTGTGGACCTTGCCTTCGACAACTACCGCGAGGACATCCGCCTCGGCCACAAAAAGATATTCTACAGCGCCGACATCTGCCGCAAGGTGGTGGATGATAAAGGTGTGGAGCACTCCATCCCGCCGGACGACGATGTTGTGAGCCAGTTTGTGCATCTGCCCGGCAAAGAAAGCAGCCTTGACCAGACCAGCGAGTACCATGAATACAATCCCGACCTCCGCGTGGAGCAGAATCACCGGGCCGTGCAGGATATGCTGAACCTGTTCTCCTTCAAATGCGGACTGGGATTTCACCGGTACAGCTTCGAGGACGGCAAGGTCACGACGGCCACCGAGTACAACGGCAGCCGACAGGATCTCGTAGCCAGCGCCAACAAGAACCAGATACCCATTGAAGGCGCGCTGATCGCCATCATCCGGGCCATCCTCTGGGCCGCGAAGGACCTGCAGAAGGCCGCAGTCGTCCCCGACACTCCCATCTCGGTGAACTGGGACGACAGTTATATTACCGACGCTGAGACGCGGATGACCCAGATGAGGGACGACGCCCTCAGCGGCTTGCTGCCCCGCTACAAGTACCTCTCGGCCCGGTACGGCATCTCCGAAGAGGATGCCCGCCGACTGGCGCAGGAAGCCAAAGACGAAAACCGCCAGCCTGAGCTGACCTTCGGCGGGGGTGCCTGATGCTGGCCCCGGACTACCTCGACCACGCACCCGACCGGCTCATCCTGCTCTGGCAGCAGGCCGAGGACGACATCCTGCGGGACGTGGCCCGGCGCATCGGCAAGATGGACACCCTGACGCCGACGGCCAACTGGCAGCTCTGGCGCTACCAGCAGACCGAGGCCGTCCGCAAGGATGTGGTGAAGCTTCTGGCCCGGTATACCGGCAAGAGCGAGGCCGAGATCCGCCGCCTGATGAAGGAGGCCGCGACCGCCGCACTGGAAGCCGAGGACGAGATCTACTACCACTACGGGAAAGAGCCAACGCCCTTCGAAGAATCGACACCGCTCCAAAACCTGCTCAATGCGGGCTATCGGCAGACGGCAGGTAGCTTCTCCAACCTCACCGCCACCACGGCTAACACCGTCTCCGGGGCTTTCGAGCAGGCGCTGGACAGGGCGTGGCTCCAAGTGAGCAGCGGCGCGTTCGACTACAAGACCGCCGTCAAGCGTGCTGTGGACGGCCTTGCCGACTCCATGCCCTATGTCACCTACCCCAGCGGCCACAGGGACACGCTGGAGGTGGCCTGCCGCCGGGCCGTGCTCACGGGCGTGAACCAGACCGGCGCAAAGCTTCAGGAGGCCCGGATGGACGAGATGGGGGCCTCTTTTGTCGAGGTGACGGCTCACGGCGGGGCGCGCCCCAGTCATGCCGTGTGGCAGGGCAGGCGCTACCACCGGGGCGGCGCTGTGGACTACTTGGGCCAGCACTACGAGGACTTCGAGTCGGCCACCGGCTACGGCACCGGCGCAGGGCTTTGCGGCTGGAACTGCCGCCACACCTTCTTCGTGGTGTTCCCGGAGCTGGGCAGCCCGCCCGCATGGACGCAGGAAAGCCTCGAAGCCCTCAACGCCCGGAACATCGAATATGACAGCAAACTCTACACCCGCTACGAGATCAGCCAGATGCAGCGCGCCCGGGAACGGGCCGTCCGCAAATGGAAACGCCGGTATCTGGCCGAGGACGCCGCCGGGGCTGACACCACCGCCAGCGCCGTGAAGCTGAGGCAGGCTCGGCAGAGCCTTGCAGACTTCACTCGGGCCACCGGCGGCAGGGTGGACAGCGCCCGGACAAGCGTACATGGGTTTGGGCGGAGCGAGGGCAGCAAGGCCAGCTACGCGGCCCGGAAACAGGAGCGGTTCAATGCTGCAAATACTGAGTTGCAGCAAATGCGGGAAGCTGGTACAATAAAGGCGAAAGGTCGGCTCATTGAATCCCCGTCTGCTCCAAATGAGATAAATTTTGCAAGCGACCACGTCTTGCAGCGCTGGGCTGAACGCGGTATGGGGCCAATGGATGCCGAACGCATCATCCGCTCCTCTAAGGTCGCAATGTCCCAGCGAAACGGTACACAGACCTGTTATTACTCTGAGCTGGGCTTTGTCGCCATCGGACAAGATGGCAATGTATCCAGCATCGGCCCGCTGGATGAGGGCGGAAAGAAATTGATGGAGGTGGTCAAAAAGCATGGAATTCCGCATTAGTGATGATGTGAAGCTTGAAGAATGGTTTTGTCCCATTTACAACCGAAAAATCGACTGCGGCTTGTGCTTCGACATTTCCAACATCGGCGATGATATTCTTTGCCTGAAGGGCGACGATAAGCCGCCTTGCAGCTGGGATGAAGCCCACAAAAGCTGCCTCAAGTGTCAGCACTATGCTGACTGGGACTAACAACCAAATACCGCGAGCGTCTTTGCCCATCCGGGCAGGGGCGCTTTTTTCATGCCGTATTCGCTCATATTGGTCAGAGCAGCTGCCTCGTAAGCAGCAGGCCGCCGGTTCGATTCCGGCAGACGGCACCATCGCGGCGGGCAGCGCGTACCCTGCCCAACTCCATGCGGAAGGCGAACCGCGTCAACAAACCGTAGTTTCACCCAAAGAAAGGGGTTTATTTATGAAGCGTGAAGACGTAAAGGCAAAGCTCCCCGGCATCACCGATGAACAGCTCAACTGGCTGATGAGCGAAAACGGCGCTGACATCAACCGCGAGAAGACCGTCGCCGAACAGTTCAAGACCCAGTTCGAAAACGCACAGGCCCAGCTCAAGACTGCGCAGGACGGCCTCGCCAAGTTCGACGGCAAGAAGACCCCGGACGAGTACGAGGCCGAGCTGACCAAGCTCCGGGGCGATATGCAGGCACAGGCAGACGGCTTTGCTTTCGACTCGGCCCTGAACACCGCCATCATGGGCAAGAAGGGCCGCAGCGTCAAGGCTGTCCGCGCCCTGCTGGACGTGGACGCCCTCAAATCCTCCAAAGACCGCACCACCGACATCGACAAGGCTCTGGAAGAAGCTGCAAAGGCCAACCCTTGGGCTTTCGGCGAGGCCACAGAGGGCGGCAGCGTCCACGTTTCCAGCGGCGCAGAGCACGGCACTCCGCCCACCGGCGACACCGATGCTGTCACCGCAGCCTTCAAGGCAATGAACCCCGGCATCAAGATTGACTGATAGAAAGGAAATATTATGGCACACGAAGCACAGGTTCGTTATTCCAAGCTGGTTGACCTCAAGCTCCGGGCAACGCTGGTCAAGAAGGTCGGTGTTATCTGCAACAGCCGCTATGAGGGCAGCCCCAAGGCCGGCTCGGTCAAAGTCCCTGTCCGCGACACCGAAGTTGCCGTGAACGACTACGACAAGCAGACCGGCGCAGAGCTGACCGGCGGCGATACCACCTATCTTACCGTCAACATCGACAAGGACAAGGCCGTCAATGAGATCATCGACGGCTTCGACGCCGCCAGCGTCCCCGACGATCTGGTGGCTGATCGTCTGGACAGTGCCGGTTATTCTCTGGCGCTGCAGGTGGATTCTGACGGCTCTGTGGAGTTGACCACCGCAGGCACTGCCTTCGGCACCACCACCGCCCTGACCGAGAAGACCATCTACGGCAACGTCGTGGACGCCCGCACCAAGCTCTCCACCGTCCATGTCCCCACCGAGGGCCGCTGGCTGTTGGTCTCCCCCGAAATCTATGGTCTGCTGCTGAAGAGCCCCGAGTTCATCAAGGCATCTGACCTTGGTGATGCTGTCGTCCAGACCGGCGCTGTGGGCAGGATCGCAGGCTTCACCGTCTTTGAGGATTCCACCCTCGGCGAGAATGTGGAGTACATCGCTGGCCACCCCAACTGGTTTGCATTCATCGACGAGTGGGCCGTCCCCGTCCATGTGCAGGATTTCAATGGTTCCAGCAAGTACATCGGCGCGTCCGCAGTCAAGGGCCGCAAGGTCTACGCCTTCAAAGTCACCAAGCCCCAGACCATCCTCATCAAGAAGAAAGCGTGACCGAACCTCTCAGTCTGCCTGCGGCAGCCAGCTCCCCTAACAGGGGAGCCTGAAAGGAGCTGATTTTTTTGAATTACTGCACCTATGACCAGTATGCAGCCGCCGGCGGCACGCTGGACGAAGCTGCCTTTGCCCTCTTGGCCGCACGGGCGTCCCGGCTCATCGACCGGATGACCTTTGGCCGGGCAGAGGGCCACGCCGCAGTGTGCGAAGGCTGTGCAGAGGCACTGGCGGACGCCTGCATCCAGATCATCGACGCAGCGAATGCCGTGCAGAGCGCCTGCACGCCGCCCGGCGCGTCCAGCGTCTCCAACGATGGCGTGTCCATGACCTTCACCTCCGGCGCACTGGCCGAACGGCTGGCGGCAGAGGCGGCGTACATCCTCGCCAACACACTGGGCAGCGACCCGCACAATCTGCTGTATCGGGGGTGTTTCTGATGCAGACGCCCGTCACCGTCGTCATGCTGCTGCATGACATTGCCACCGAAACAGACCGGCCGGTCTGCAAGGTGCTCACCGGGTGCAGCTGGCGGGAGACGCGCCGCACCTCGGCCTCCGGGGACCCCCAGAGGGTGGTGCATATCCGCCTCCCGCCTGCGCCGGGCTATCTGCCCTATCCCCAGTGGGCGCTTCTGCCGACCGCAGAGAAAGCCGCACACTGGACGCTCAAGCGGGGCGGCAAGCTCCTCTGCGGCGCTGTCCGCAGCCTGACCGAGGCCGAATACGCCGCCCTCGAAAAAACGCACATCTGCTGTACGGTGGCGGATGTCTCGGACAACAGGGGCGTCCCGCTGCCGCATTTTCATGTGGAAGGGAGCTGATGGCATGAGCAAACCCATTTTTGACCAGCCCTACGGCCTGAAATATCAGGTGGACGGCATCAGGATGGAACTGAGATGGCGTCCCGACTTCGGCGCAGAAAAGACCGCTGCCCTGCAAAAGGCACAGTTCGCCCTTGCGCAGGAAGCCGCGCGGCTCATTGACAGCTACGTTCCCTTCGACACCGGCCAGCTGAAAAACAGCGTCCAGACCGCTTCCAAGTACGACGAGGGCCTTTTGGTGTACAACACCCCCTATGCCCGGAAGCAGTATTACCTCCATGCAAAGGGTACAGACCTTCGTGGAGAGACCGGCCTGCGCGGCTCCTACTGGGGCCAGCGGGCTATTGCTGATGTGGGCGAACATCTGGCCCTCTTCGGGGCCAAGGCCGTCACGACTTTCTGGGGAGGGATGGGACACTTATGAGCGAGAAAGCCACCATCACGGCCATGCGGGAGTGGCTCAAGACCTGCCCCCTCATCGCCGAGGAGCAGAGCGAAAACGGCGCGGCCTTCCGCATTTCCGGCCTCTCGCCGGAGCCTGTGGCCGAGTTTTCCATCGAGGACAGCCCCACCGACCCGGTGACGGCTGTTTTCTTTTCCGGCCGCAACCTCGCCAAGAGCTACATCTTCGTCAGCCGCCGCGACTACAGCGAGGCCCAGAGCGTCCAGATCGCAAACAGCGGCTTTTTTGAGCAGCTGACCGAGTGGGTGCTGGCCCAGAACGACCGGCATCATCTGCCCCGGCTGGGCGGCCGCAAAGAGCCGTTGCGCGTTTCGGTGACGTCCAGCGGCTACATCGTCGTCGCCGAGTCGGGCAGCTGTAAGATGCAGATGCAGCTCCGGCTCGAATATTACCAGCCCAAGGGCTGAAACGAAAGGAGTTTTTCCTATGACTGTTACCGAAGCCGTCAAGCTGTCGGGCCTGACCCCCAGCGCCGACTATACCGGCGTGGAGACCACCGACGACTTCCTGCTGGCCGTCCAGACCGAGGCCAGCCAGACCGACGTGAAAAACTGGGTGGTCTGTGCTGACCACGTGCGGGAGCACAGCGGCGCACTGAACGCCTCCACCACGGACAACACCTACATCCGCACCGGCCCTGTCACCACCAAAGGCAGTGTCCAGCGTACCCTCTCCATTCAGGGCGACCGCTATGTGGGCGATGCGTTTCAGGACTTCCTGCTCTCCCACAAGATTGCGTTCGGCTCCGGCCAGAGCGTAGTGGTGCCTTATGTTTACTTCTCTCTCTGCACCGGCAAGGGCGAGAAGGGCGAAGGCGCGCTCATCCTGACCAGCGATGTGGGCGGCAGCGCCGGCGCGAATGCCACCTTTGCCGCCGATTTCAAGGGCATCGGCACCCCGGCTGAGTTCGACTATAACACCGCCGTCGCGGGCTGAGAGAAAGGAGCACCGATAAATGCTGATCCATGGACAGGAATTTGATTTTTCGCTTCTGAACGCCAACGACCTCGACCGTCTGGAGGAAGCACTGGACGAGATGACCCGGGAGGGTGAGGCCGAGACAGCCCGGTGCGAACGGGAGAATGTCCGCCTGGGCGACCGTCTCCGCGCACAGGCCCGCGTTTCCATGCGCGGCCTCGACAAGATCCTGGGCGCAGGGGCATCCGCCCGTCTGGGGCTGAACGAAAACGATGTCAGCCGTCTGTACGACGTCCTCGACGAGATCACGCAGGCAGCCGCTGCTGAGAAGGCTCGTTATTCCCGCCCGGCGGCCGTCCCCCAGAACCGCGCCCAGCGCCGGGCTGAGAAGCGCCAGAAGGACAAGCACAAGCCGCCCGTGAGCTATCCGGCCCAGCCTGCCGCCGCCCAGATGGTCGAGCGGGTGGATAAGGCCGCCCGCCGCAGGCAGCTTCTGACCGAGCTGGCGGCTCTGGAAAATGGCTGACATCCTGCTGGACAAACTGCCCCGCATGTGGGCAGGCAGGCCCATCGACTGGGATTTCCGGCCTATGGTCTGGTTCAACGGGCAGTATCTCCGCCTTCCGGAGGACGAAAAGGGCCTGCCTGAGCTGGCCCGGGAAACCATGCGCCGGTTTTACCGCGTGGCCGTCCCGCCGGATGAAGAGGTGGACGCTTTCAAGGCGCTGGTGGAGTTCTACACCGCAGGCCCGCAGGAGGTATCCGACCGCCCCGGCAGCAGCCGCACCGAGGAGCTGGCGCTGGACTACGTCACCGACGGCCCCGCCATCGTGGCTGCGTTCCAACAGGCTTACGGCATCGACCTCACCCGGGCAAGGCTGCACTGGTGGCGGTTCAAGGCCCTCATGTCCAACCTGCCCGAGGAGACCCAGCTGGCGAAGATCATCGGCTTCCGGACGGCTGACCCTGCGCAGTTTCAGGGCGAAGAGCGGGAGCGGCGTGCCGAGCTGAAGGAACGCTTCGCGCTGCCCGCTGCCCTGCGGAAAGGAGGCGGTCGCATTGTCACCCTGCAAGACCGCAACGAAGCCTTTGCGGCCCGCTTCCGGCGCTGACCGCGCCCCGGTGCTCTGCCCCCTGTGCGGTCGGCCTCTGCCGGTCTGGGCCATCCCGGAAGCCAGCGCCCGGGGCATCTGGGTCAAATGCAAGAACCCGGCCTGCCGCAAAGAAATCGAAATAAAACTCTAAGCCTGTGCCACTGTGCCTGCGCTCTTTTTCGTAAAGAGAGGTGGACACATTGGCCGCAGATTTTTCCATCACCGGCGAAGTAAAGCTCAACAGTGACCCGGCTGAGAAAGCCACGAGCAAGTGGACCGTGGCCGCAGGCCAGCTCATCGCGGACTTTGCCAAGAAAGCTGCATCCAGCCTGAAAAGCGTGGTCAAATCCGGTCTGGACTACAACGCCCAGATGGAAAGCTATCTGACCAACTTCAAGGTCATGCTGGGCGACGAACAGCTTGCCGCCGAGAAGCTGGAAGAGATCCGGAAGATAGCGGCGTCCACGCCCTTCTCCCTGTCCGACCTGACCGAGGGCACTCAGACCCTCTTGCAGTTCGGCATCGCGGCGGACGACACCACAGGCGTACTGAAACGTCTGGGCGATATTTCGCTGGGCAACGCGGACAAGCTCCAGACCCTCGTGCGGGCCTATGGCAAGATGTCCAGCGCCCAGAAGGTCACGCTGGAAAACGTCAACATGATGATCGACGCGGGCTTCAACCCGCTCAATCAGATCTGCGACGCCACCGGCGAAAGCATGAGCGCCCTCTACAAGCGCATCTCGGACGGCAAGGTCAGCTTCAATGAGCTGGAAGCCGCCGTGGCCGCTGCCACCAGTGAGGGCGGGCAGTTCTACAACGGTATGCTGGAGGCCAGCCAGACCTTCAACGGCAGGCTGTCTACCCTGAAGGACAACGTGGCCGCGCTGACCGGTGAACTGACCAGCGGGCTGTTCTCGGCTCTCGGGGACATCATCGTCAAAGCAAATGAGCTGGTCGTCTCCATCACCGAGGACGACTCCAAAATGGCCGCGCTCAAGGAGACCATCGGCGTCCTGACGGCGGCAGTCGTGGCCGTCACGGCGGCAGTCCTGAGCTATAAAGCCACCGTGGCAGCAGCTACAGCTATCACGGCGCTGCATACCGCTGCCACCACCGCGATGGCTGCGGCCCATAAAGCTGCCGCCGCAGGAGCTACCGGTCTGCAAGTGGCACAGGCGGCATTGAATACCGTGCTTTCGGCCAATCCCATCGGGCTTGTCGTGGCCGCTCTGGCCGCTCTGGCGGCGGGGCTTGTGACCGCCTATCACACCAGCGAGACCTTCCGCTCTGCTGTCGATTCAGCATTTTCGGCCATTCAAAAGACAGCTTCGAATGTCATCGGTTCGGTGGTGGACTGGATCAATGAGCTGGTGGCCCGCATCAAGGGTGCAGCCGCCGCGCTGGGCTCTCTGAAAAACGGCCTCGGTGCAGCAAAAGATGCCTACAACGAGGCTTATTCCAACTCTATCGGCAGCTATCAGCAATCGAAAAGAGATAAGGCAAGCCAGAGCCGCCTCGACAAGCACAATGAGCGGGTCGCACAGTCTCAGGCCGACGCGGCCAGCAGTTCCGGCTCTTCCGGCGCGGCGGCATCTGCCACCGCTGCTGCCGCTGCGGCCGCCTCTGCCGCCAAGAGCACAAAACAGGCCACGGCGGACATCATCAAATCCATCAGCGACACCACCACCGCAGTCAAGGACGGCGTGACCACCACCACCGAGACCGTCACCGAAACGCTGTCCAACGGCACGACCCAGCAGAAGCAAGTCATCACCTCCACCAGCCGTCAGATGGTGGACGGTGTGCTCAAGGACATCAAGACCGTGGAGACCATCGCGGCGGACGGCAAGCGGACGGTCAGCCAGACCATGGAGACCGTGCGGGACGTGGTGAGCACCGTGACCGCCAGCAGCACGGCTATTGTGGACGGCATCAAGACCACCACCCAGACCGTGACCAAGACTCTCGCGGACGGCACCACCGAACAGCAGCAGGTCATCACCCAGACGCAGGACAAGGTCATCGATGGGGTGCTCCGCACGGTGGAGACCGTCAAGACCATTGCCGCCGACGGCACCGAGCAGGTGGCCGAGACCATCAAGGACAGCGCCGCCAAGACACTGGACGGCCTCTGGTCTGCCCTCAAAGACCGGGCCAACGAGGGCATCCTCGGCACGGTGGGCACCCTGTGGGACGCGGTAAAGAGCGGCGACTGGGTGGGCATCGGCAAGTGGGCGGCATCTGCCCTCTACTCCGGCCTCACCGCCGACCAGAAGCAGCAGCTCACCGACTACGCCCTCTCGCTGGTGGACGGCCTGAACGGCGTCCTCGGCGACGCGGCGGGCAGTCTGGCGCAGGCGGCGTGGGGCATCGGCCAGAGCCTCTTTGAGGGCATTACCGGCCGCTTTGGCGACATCTCCTCTATGGCCGTCAAGATGGGTGGCACCCTGAAAAGCGTGTTCGGCGCACTCAAGGTCCCGCTGGCCGCTGCGGCCAAGGCCATCAGCGCCGGCCTCTCCGGCGGTCTGCTGAGTATGTTCCCGGCCATCTATGCGGGCTTCGCCGGCATGATCGGCACCATCGGCGCAGCCGTCGAAGGGATGCTGGCCGCCATCAGCGCGGCCCTCACCTCCACCCTCTTCGGCATCCCCGCGGGCCTCGTGGTGGCCGCTGCCGCTGTCGCTCTGGGCGTCGCCATCGCAGCCATCGTGTCCAAGCTGGGCGGGAGCCACAGCAGTTCCGGCGGCTCTGGCGGCATCGGTGGAAGTGGCGGCAGCTCCGGCCTCGACCTCGACACCCCCAGCATCACCGACGGGTCGAACAAGTTGACGGACACCATCGACGCCAACACCGCAAAGCTCACCGAGATCAACAAGTCCCTCGCCAAGCTGGTCAAGAGCGCCAACGCCCTTGTCCTCAGCGACAACATGGCCGTGAGCAGCCGGGTGGCAGCATCCGGCACGGCACAGGTCGCCGCTGCGGCCAGAAGCTACCGCGAGGGCGACACCAACATCACCCAGAACATCTACTCCAAGGCCCACACCGCCGCCGACCTTCAGCGCGAAGCGCGCTGGGAGGCCGACCGCGCAAAGGCACAGAGCCGCTGAAAGGAGGCCATCCACCCGTGCGCAAAGACCATCTCCGATTAGTCACCGACGCCGGGGCATCCCTCGACCTCGGGTGGGACTACGGCATCCCCTATCAGATCGACAACCTCTCGGGCGTGGACGTCACCCTCAAGACGGCGCAGGGCGTCAACCAGCAGGGTGTGACGGTAGAGGGGCAGAGCGTCGAAGGCGTGGCCCACGAGGTCATCGCGGACTTCTGGGGGCCGGACGGGGAGGCGCAGGCTGACCGCTTTTTGCAGCTGCTGCCCTTCTTCACCTCAGGCACGGCCTATTTCGGGGACAAATACTTCTCCCGGTTTTTCCTGCAAAAGACCCCCTACACCGTCCAGCTCCACCCATACCCCCGTCTCGACTTCATGCTCTACCGCCCGAAGCCCTACTGGTACAGCCTCGAGAGCCAGAACGCCGTCATGGGCGGCTTCGTACCCCAGTTCCGCTTCCCGCTCTGCTACGACAGCCACCGGTACAGCGAGTGGCGGCAGAGCTACTTCCTCAACGTGCGCAACCCTGGTGCGCTGCCGGTGCCTTTCACCGCGAAGCTCCGCTCCTCGGGTATCGTGGTCAACCCCGCCATCCGCAACAGCACCACCGGGGAGCACATCGGCTTTGACACCACCCTAAACAAGGGGGACGTGCTGGAGATCTACCGAACCACCACCGACCGTCTGGCCGTCAAGCTCATCTCCGGCGGCGTGGAGACCAACGCCTTCGCCCTGCTGGACGAGGACAGCGACCTCATGGAGCTGCACCCCGGCGATAACGTCCTCACCGCCGACGCCGCCAGCGGCAGGGAGGGCTTGCAGGCGTCCATCTCCTTCTACCCGATGGTGGTGGGCATCCTGCCGGAGGTGTTGGTATGACATTCGACGTCTTGGATGAAACGACCCTCGCCCGCCTCGGGAATATCGACGTATGGGTGTCGGTGTACTGGGATGAGCCCTACAACTCCGAAGGCAACTTCACTCTGGAAGTCCGCCCCACCGAGGAGAACCTCTCGCTCCTGCGGGAGGGCCGCTGGCTCGTCCGCACCGACGCCGCGACCCGTGTACCCATGCGCATCTGTCACCGGAGCAACGAGAACGAGGACGCCAACCTCGTCGTCACCGGCTACCCGGCCACGTGGATCTACACCAAGCGGGTCTCCGCATCAGCCGTCAAGAACGAGAACGCCGAGGCCGCCATGCTGGCCCTCGCCAAGGCAGCGGCTCCGTGGCCCAAGCTGGAGGTGGCCGAGCCGAAGGGCTTTGACACCACTTTTGAGCAGCAGACCTCGGGGAATACCCTCTTCGACTACTTCAAGACGGTGGGTGCAGCCTGCGACCTGGGCTTCCGGGTAGTGCTCACTGGTAAAAACAGCGCGAAAAAACTCATGTTCGAGGTCTGGCGGCCTACTGCCGACCCCAACAACCGCTTTTCGACCAAGTGGGGCAGCCTGCGGGAGGCCAGCTGGGCTTTCGGGGATGGCAGCTATGCCAACGTGGCGCTTGTGTTAGGCGCTGGCGAGGGCAGCAGCCGGGCGATGGTCTGGGTGGGCGACACCGATGCCGCTGGACGCCGACGGCCTCGAGCCGGGTGACGTCTGTTTCTGCTCTCTGCCGGATCTCGGCTACAAGGCCACCGTCCGGGTGGCCGACATCATCATACAGAGCCAGACCGATGGTACTACTCGCACTGCGCGGCTGGGTACTCCCGTCTGGCACAAGATCTAGGAGGCGATAGCTTGAGCTCCCCCGGAATTATCACCTACCCGCTGGGCGGCATCACCTATGACGCCGAGGATGCTGCGGCCTACTTTGCCGGGCGCACCAGCGGCGTTTACAGCACCGACATCGATTTCGCGGTGGCTGCTGCCGCCGATGGCAGCACCGACCTCACCGTCAGCGCGGGGCAGGCGTGGATGCACGTCAGCCGGTGGGTGGGCCTCAGCGTCACCATGCGGGAGGCCCAGACCCTCACGCTGCCCCTCGCGGACAGCGCTCTGCCCCGCATCGACCGCGTCGTGCTCCGGTACGACGCTACCAGCCGCAGCACCTCTCTGCAGGTGCTGCAGGGCGCGCCGTCCTCCGAGCCGGCAGGCCCGGACCTCTCCCGCACCGAGATGGTCTATGACCTCTGCCTCGCCGAGGTCTCCCGCCCGGCGGGCCAGACCTCCGTCTCCACCGCCGACCTCACCGACACCCGCACAGACGAGGCCCTCTGCGGCCTCATGCGGGACGGCGTCACCGGCATCCCCATGGACGAGCTGGGCCGACAGGCGCTGGCGAAAGCCAAAGAGACGGCGGCTCTCTGCGACAAGCTGCTGGCCAGTTACACCGGCGGCTATCTGGGCATCTGGCCGGTGACCCTGACGGCGGACGGCTGGGCCGAATGTACCGACATGCCCGGCTACGTCTACAAGCAGACGGCAGAGCTGCGGGCGGCGAGAGAGGCAAACGTCCCCTCCGCCGTACCCACCCCGGAGACCTTCACCGTGGCGGTGGCGGCGGGGCTTGCAGGCGTCTGCGAGACCAAGGACGGCAGCATCACGTTTTGGGCCGAGAACGTCCCGGAGGGCGGCATCCAGATGCAGGTGGAGCTGCTGGGACCCTCGGCCTCGACCGCTGACACCGGAGCGGACACCCTGGGCGACACCGTCCTCGAAGACACGACTTTGTAACGGAGGCAAACGAAAAATGAAGTATGTGAAACAGCATTTCGTCACCGGCATGAAAGTCAGCCTGCCCGACGTGCTCAACCGGATGGAGGACGGCATCGCCGCCGCCTGCGCCGCAGCCGTGGAGGGCATCGGCAGCGTGACCACCGGCGACGCCCCGGCGGCCAGCATCCGGGACGGCAAGCTCTGCCTGACTCTGCCGCGCGGCGACCCCGGCCCGCAGGGCGACCCCGGCGAGGGCCTGAGTGACAACGCCAAGGCCCTGCTGCTCTCCCTGTTGGCCGGCACGGCCCTCGACAGGGACGCCGCTCTCGCTGCCCTGCGGGCGGAGTGGGGCCTCGCCGAGCCGGACGACACCACCCCCGAGGCCGCAGACGCGGCAGACGCGGCAGACGCAGCAGAGGAGGCGTGAGTATGGCGCTGGGAAGCGTAAGTATATCCACCTTTATCCCGGGGGAGTTGGAGGATTTAACCGGCACAGTTAGTATTATCCCGTTTACCCGGGCGGAAATCGAGCGGCTAGCAAACAAGAAAGCGTACCCCAACGGCAAGGTGGTGTGGTCTGCTACTGTCAATGCATCGTCTACTACCAATGTTCCTGATGACGTGGACGATATCACGATTTCAGTTGGCGACTCCCCTGTTAAAGTAGCCCGTGGCGGCTCCGCACAGTGGACGGACACAGTATATTATGGCTCGCTTTCTAGCCCACGCCCATATACTGTTTATCATACCGCAAAGTTTTCTGACGCAGGAGCTCTTACGCTCTCATTCTCCTGTAAAGTCAATATCAGCGGCGGTACATACCAACTCACAGGCTACCACTACTACTGACCCCGCCGCAACAAAAAGCAGCCCCGGGGTGGGGGCTGCTCAAAAGAAAGGTCGTGTTCTCTATCGCTATCAAAGAATATTCCATGTCCCGGGACTCCACCCGGCAGCTCTCACCCAGCTTCCGAGTGCGGGAGTTCGGCTGCAAGGGCAGCGACGTCGTGCTCCTCGACGACGAGCTGGTGGTGCTGCTACAGTGCATCCGGGAGCACTTCGGCAAGCCGGTACACATCACCAGCGGCTACCGCACCGCCGCCCACAACGCCGCCGTCGGCGGCAGCAAGTCCAGCCAGCACCTGCTGGGCCGGGCGGCGGACTTCTACGTTGAGGGCGTGGACGTGGCCACTGTGGCCGCCTACGCCGAGACCCTGCTGCCCGGACGGGGCGGCATCGGGCGGTATCCGAAGGACGCAAAGCATCCCAAGCGCAGCACCGGCTGGGTGCATATCGATACCCGGGCGAATAAGAGCCGGTGGAGTATGTAAAGGAGTGAAGAAAATGAAGGATACCATTTGCACCGTCATCGGCCTCATCGGCGGGGCCATTGCCGCCTTGTTCGGTGGCTGGGACACCGCCTTGCAGACGCTGGTCATCTTTATGGCCATCGACTACATCACCGGTCTGGTGGTGGCGGGCGTGTTCCACGCCAGCCCCAAGACCAAGACCGGCGCGCTGGAAAGCAAGGCTGGCTGGAAGGGCCTCATCCGCAAAGGTGAGACTCTGCTCATCGTTCTGGTGGCCTGCCAGCTGGATGCCGTCATCGGCGGCAGCTTCGTCCGCGACGCAGCGATCATCGGCTTTTCGGCCAACGAGGCCATCTCCATCGTCGAGAATGCCGGCCTGATGGGTCTGCCCATCCCCGCAGCCATCACCAAGGCCATCGACATCCTCAAGCAGCGGGCCGAGACGCCCGAGAAAGGCAAGGACTGACATGAAAAAGAAGATCTCCGCTGGCACTCTGATCCGTACCGCAGCGCTGGGCCTCGCCCTTGCAAATCAGCTGCTCAGCGCAGCGGGCAAGCCTTTGCTGCCCATCGACAACGCTCAGCTCGAGCAGATGATCTCCACCGGCTTCACCGTCGGTGCTGCGCTGGCCGCATGGTGGAAGAACAACAGCTTCACCGCTGCCGCCATCGAAGGCGACAAGCGGATGAACAGCCTGAAGAATCAGGTCCACTGAATGAAAGGAGCAACCGAACATGAATGAGTTTACGAGAAGTCTGCTGTACGTCGCCCTGCTGGTCTGCGTCCCCATCGTGACCGCCTGCATCTAGAAAGGCATTGCTGTGTTCATCGAGTTCATCGCGGCAAAGACCAACGACATCAAGGTGCAGCGCCTCGTCCGGGAAATTGGAAGTGCGGTGTCCGATGCCGTGGCCGCAATGAACCAGACCTACGTCAACGATTTGAAGACCGCCGGGACCTTCAAGGAGGCCGAACAGAAGGAAGCACTTATGAAGGCCGTGTCCGCCGCGCTGAAAAGCATGAGCAGCGACGCGCAGGACTACATCAATAGCAACTTCGGCAATACGACCCAGTACCTCAAAAACCGTATTGAGGCCCAGATCGACGCCAATCACGTCGCCGCCAAGCAGGCCGCTGCCCAGAATACGCTGAATCTGGGCTGAGTCAGCGCAAAGTCAGCGTAAAATGATAATCCCCCTGTACCATGACCCGTAAAGGGCTGGTGCAGGGGGATTTTTTGTTAGGGGTTGTAAAAAACAAGAAGATATGGTATAATTCTTGTTGAAGCCTCTAAAAAGAGAAAGACACCGTTCCAATTTGCACGTTGCGGTGTCTCTCTGTATCTGGCATTAGCCTATTTACTGTAAGCATTAAAACATTAGCGGAATAGCGGCCTACAACGTTTCCTGTTGACATTATACTAGAGGTTTCATTAAATGTCAAGCTTTCAGGGAATAAAAATGGCGTATTCCTTATAGGAAGGAGCCTTTTATGACTAATTATTCAGTCCCCACTCTCAGAAAATATGCGTATCTTGGAAATTTCAGCAGCTCCGTTCAGGAATTGGCCGATATGGCGCGTCCGGAACGTTGGAGCTACGCTGAAACACCCGGTACGCGGAAAAACATCATCTTAGAAAATTACGTCTACCATACGTTCAATCGTCTCCGGGCGCAGCAAAAAGCTAACCCCGAGCGCAATTACATATACGAAACGGACACGGAGATGTGCTTCAATACAGGTCTATTCACACCGAACTTTGAACCAATCTTTGTTCTGTTTGACAGAAACGACACTGAACGTCGGGCGAAATGGAAGCTCAGAGGATTTTATAAGGAATCCGCAGCAGAGCTTAGTCAGATTTCCCCCTTGCCGGAACGGGCAAGCTATTTTGACAGCATTTCGGATTTGATGTTTGACACCCGTCTCGAAATGCGTATCAATATCGACCACATTTTAGAAGACGAAAGGAATCGCAAGCGTATTCCAGAACAGTATAGGGATATGAGCAATCTCCCCATGTTGTTCCGGGCCGCATTGGATTACGCAAAAATTCGCGTAAAAGAAAACTATAAGGCGGCTGTGCCTCAGTATTATCACGGACGCATTCAGTTCTTGCTCCCTATTAGCTTGGGCGATCCTAAAAAGGTTGACTTATCGCTCGCAGTTGGTGCGCGTAATGGTGTTTACACAGGGCACACCTGTTTGACGCTGGATATGGCTTACAACAACGCTCGTCTCATCGCTAAGCCTGAAAGTGATTGGCTTATCGGCTCATAAGTCGAAGTTTCTCCCCCTTTGCACTCTATGTGCAGAGGGGGATTTTTTTGTTTGTTAGAACTTCATCTGCGCAAGTATATGCCTCATTTCTTCCGTTGCGGCTTGAATCTCACCGCAGAGCTGTTCAACCTCTGCGACGCAGCTGACCAAGTCAAGTGTCTTGATATGTTCGATTTTTCGCCCTATATCCGAGAATTTTTGTCCAACACGACCCAGCTGTTCTTCTGGAAAGTTCATACATCCACCGTTCTGTCCTTTTTCTCAAATCGATTTCACAACAATTATCTATTACTTAATTCATTGAAAATTTTGCCAAAAAGTCTCCATTTTCGATTTTGAGCCACCCAATGTTGCGGTTTTTGTTGCAGTTTTCTTCGCCCGGCTTAGAGCAAATAAGAAAAAATCCTACAAATCAGTCAAATTTTGACGTTGATTTGTAGGATTTTTGGAGCTACTGATCCGATTCGAACGGACGACCTGCTCATTACGAGGCCGTCAATATTTCCGATTTTATAACATATCTACGTTAAAACAGAAACTACTTGCGCCACCTCTTGCGCCACCACCCTTGCGCGGAAGGTGGCGCAGTTTCTTCCTGTTTAACGGTCGTTTGCGCCTTACTTCACGCTCTTACGCAGCCGCTCAAACTCAGCGTCAGGCACGGGCTTGCCTGCGGCGCTCAGGATCTGGTTGATGAGGGCCAGAGCCAGCACGGCGGTGCGGGCAATGGTGGCAGCGGAGACGGTGCGGGTGGTGATATGTGCGTTCATGGGATGTCCTTTCTGAGCATCATTTCGACAGTGCTTCTCAAGTCCATGTATTATGCCTCCTTACTGCTTTTGCAGCGCCGCCTTTGCCCGGTCAAAGAAAAACTGAATCACGGCACCGATGGTCTCATCGGTGATGGCCCACGAGATGAATCTGCCCCACTTGCTGGAACTGATGGCCATGCGGAGCATCTTGACGACCCACGCCTTGCGCTCTGCGCCGCGCTTTGTCCCCTGAATCTCCTGCTCAGCCCGTTCGATGAGGTCCAGAACCAGCGGCTTTACCGCTGCGCCATAGCCCAGCCGGATGCAGCCAAGGGCGTAGAAAATAAAGCCGCCCAGCATCAACACTGCCGCCACCGGGGCGGGAATGACGCCCAAAATGTTATTGATCGTTGCCATGTATTACTCTCCTCTCTCTTTTTCGAGGTCTGCAATGCGGTGGTTTGCCACCTTCATCTGTTCTTCAAGCACCGGGACGCGCTGGGCGAAATTGTTGTGCGTCCGGACTTCCCGGGTCAGCTCTTCCAGCTTTGTGTCCGTGATTGCCTGCTGCTTGTCCAGCTTGGCGTCCATGCTCTGGGCGGTGTGGTTGTTGGAGACGATCACGCCGATCAGGCTCAGACCGCCGGTGATAATGGCTACGATGATTGCTTCACTCATACACCCTCCCGGAGACGGGTCAGGCCCTTCTTGCGGATGATTTTCGGATAGTTGAGGGTAGTGACGTTGAGGTCTACGTTGCCGGAGATGCCCGGCACGCTGCCCTTGCTGGTGTGTTGGTGGGCGTTGTAGTTAAACGTCACGTTGGGCGTCTTGCCGGTGTAGTCGGCAAGCCAGACGTCCCACCGAGAGGACAGCCGAGCCATGTCCAGCTCGTGCTTGTAACCGGTGTAGGTGTAGAGCTGGGCGTAAAAGCCCATTTTCTCCACCTTTTCCAGCGCGTAGGCGGTGAGGTTGGTGAGGTCGAGGGTGTTCATGGGCTTGAGCTTGTTGTCCTCCACGTCCACCGCCACCGGCAGGGTCAGTTCCTTGCCACGCACCGCCTGCCGCAGCAGGGCAAGCTCTGCGTCAGCCATCGCCTCGCTGGTGGCGTAGGTGTAGTAGTAGACGCCCACGTCCAGACCCGCAGCTTTGGCGTTGCGGTAGTTGGTCTCAAAGGTGGGGTCGATGTACAGGCCGTCTGCCCGCTTGGAGAGCCTGCGGTTGGTGCTCACCGTCTTGAGCATTGCTCCCTTGTAGCCCGCCGCTTTGACCTTTCGCCAGCCGTCGAGGGTAATTTTGCCCTGATACCGGCTCACGTCCACAAAGCGGTAGGGAGGCCCGCCCTGCCAGCCGGTCACAGCCTCTGCCTTGGGGGCTTGGGGCGCAGGCTCAGGTTCGCCGGTGTCCTGCTTGTCCCCCGGGCCAAAGATGGCCCGTACCAGCTTTTCCAGCAGCTCCAGCAGCTTACCCATCGTAGTCCTCCCCCGTGATCTCTTTGTACTGGTCTGCGGTGATCTCACCGTCGGCCACCCGCTTGGCCAGCTCCGCTTTGACTCCGGCATGGCGGCGTGCGGGCATCTCTGCCCATGTCTTGGTACCGGCGATGAGCCGGTTCGCCCAGATTTTATCCATTTTGAAATCCTCCTTACTTGTTGACGGCGGCGTCCAGCTCGCACAGCGAGTCCTCGATAGCCGCCTGCCGCTCCTGTGATGCCATATCCTGCTCACACAGGGCGTCCTCGATCTCCGCCACGAGACTGGGCAGTTCCCTGAGCTTCTGCTCCTCTGCCAGCTTCCTGTGGAGCTCTTTCAGGCTCTTATCCATCTTGCAAAGACTCATCCGATGACACCTCCGATCATGGTGATATTGCCGCCGACGCCGGAAGCTCCCCGGGTGATCGTCACCTTGTAGTTAAAGGCCGCTCCCTTGGCGGCGGTCTTGTTGGTAAAGGCGTGGTGTACGAAGGCCCGGCTCTCGCCGCGCTGGATGTCGGTGCAGTTCTCCCACACCGGGGCATCGTCCCGTGCGTTATTGGTCAGCTCCACGCTGAGGCTCATGTCTGCCGGGAAACTGCCCTCCAGCGTCAGCGCAGCCACGGTGATGGTGTCGTCTGCCGTCAGGGGCTGGGCCAGCGAGAGGACGGCGCTTGTCACATTTTTGGTAAAGGTAGCGGTCCACTCTGTCGTGGTCTTTCCGTCGTCCACTTCCAAAGTCAGGGTGTTTTCCCCGTTGAGGATCTGCTGGAACAGGGCTTTCTCGCTCAGACACTGCACTGTGAGTTTGGTTCCGGTAATCACGTTCTCACGGACGGCCAGCTCCACGCCGTTCACCTTTTCGGTGATGGTCATGGGGTCTCCGTCGCCGTCGGTCACGGTGTAGGGCAGTGTAAACGGCTCGCTCTTCTCGCCCAGCGCCGCGCCGCTCTCGCCTGCATCGGAAGTGATCTCAGGCGGCTGGTTCACAGTCGGGAAACCGTCCTTGTCGATGTACAGCGTCTCCGGCAGGGTGAAGCAGGGCAGATAACCGTAAGAGGCGTTATATGCATATCTGGTTGAAAAAACGCCCCAGTCGGAGTTGCTTATGCCGCTAAGATATAAACCATTCGCATAGTAGTAATCTTTACTTCCATCATCATCTCTATCATAGCCACTATAAGTATCGCTATGGGTTCTTGTCCAAATGCCCGTTCCGTAGGCAGTAAATATCTTTTCGAGTCGAGTACGCGCTTCTTTTGAAAGCAAAGATCCATCCGAATGACCAGCACTGGTCACAGCTTCTGCTTCTGAAATAGTGAAGAAGGCAGTGTTGAATGTATCTAAATCAAAATACGAGGGTGATGCGTAATAATCACGAGGAGAATAAGCCTTATATTGGGTCGTTGCGATCCATTTTTTTACTGTGGATGTGAAACTGGATGGATATGTGTCTGTAAGGTATTTGTATATTGCATTGGTTACGCGTGTACCACCGTAATTGATTGTGCTCCATCCAAGACTATAGCTGCTGCCAGATGAGCAACGGATTCCGCTCGTCGCCGGACTCTCCCGGCAAAACAGTGTCCTTCCCTTACCATTTAGGCCGCTCTCGTAGTTGTGGGCCAGCACGTAAAACTTGACTTTGGTGCTGCCTTCCATCAGGTATACAAAGCCATCGCCAATGGCTAAGTCTTTGATCTGCATATTTCTAATCCTCCTTTCTCTCAAAACTCCACCCGGCTCGCCGCCTTGTTCCACACACCCGTCAGCTCTACGCCCTCCATCGTGTCAAAGGCCGAAACAAAGCTGATGCCGTTTACGTCTGCTCCCTGCGTCATCTCCAACAGCTTGATGCGCACACCGGTGGCCGCCGCGTCCGCCGCCGCGCCGGAGATGGTGAGGGTGGGGTCCACCCTCACGCCGCTCCCCGCCACCAGTCCTGTTACCACAGTTCCGCCCGCATTGCCCAGCAGCGTTACCTGCACCCGGATGTCGCCGGAGGGCTTTGCCCTGGCGTAAAAGCGGACAAAGCCGTCCTGCGCCTCGCAGTAGGCCGGGCATCCCGCCTCCTGCGCCGCTGCGCCGTAGTTGTCTGGGTAGGAGCCGAGCGCCGCATAGCCGGTCTTTGCTTCCGGCACCGGTGCGGCCTGCATCAGGGGCCAAGCTCCCTCTGCCTTCTCCCAGCTCGCCGGCGTCAGGGTCACGAGGCGGCTTCCCCGGTATCCGGCCCCGTCGCCCGCAAGGCCCGGGTACAGCACCTCACCGGCGCTGTTATAGATAGGTTCACTCATTCTTTTACCTCCGCCTTTGCCGTGACGACCACATTTCCGGTTACGGCCTCGATGTTCACGCAGCTCTCTTCGGCATTCCACGCGCTTCCGGTCACGTCCTCGCTGCCCATCTTCACGTTCACCTCGGTCAGGGCGTACCCGCTCTCGGCGGTCAGGGCGGCTTTGTAGGCCCGGCCCTTCGCCACCACGACGGCGGTCTGGTCGGTGGTCACATGGCTCAGCCGGTTCACCACGCTGCACCACACCAGTGCCTGGCTCACCGGCACCCTCGCCGCCTTTACGGTCACGGTGCAGCTGGCCGTCTTGCCGCCCACGCTGGCCCGGATGATGGCCGCGCCGGCGGCGCGGGCCGTCACCACGCCGCTGTCCACCACGGCAGCCTCTTCGTTGGAGCTGGTCCACGCGATGCTGCTCTGGGGGATGCTGGTGGGCAGCACCGTGGCCGTCAGGGTCGCGGTCTTGCCTTCCGTCAGCTCCAGCGTCCCGGCGCTCAGCATCAGGCTGGCGGCTCTCAGGCCGTCCTCGGCCACCGTTACGCTGCACGCCGCCTTCACGCCGCCCGCAATGGCCGCGATCTCCGTTGTTCCGGCGCAGATGGCCACCACCTCGCCCCCGGCCACACTGGCAGTCTCCGGGTCGGCGCTGTACCATACCACAGTCTGGTCGGCGTTCTCCGGGCTGACTGTGGCTGTCAGGGCCGCTTTTTCTCCGGGTCTCAGGTTTAAGGTGGTTTGGCTCAGAGTCACGGTCTCCACCGGCACCTCGGCCTCCCGCACCCGCACGGTGCAGCAGGCGTATTTCCTGCCGCTGGCGGCGAGGACGGCCGCAGCGCCCGGCTTTTTGGCCGTCACGGTGCCGTCGCTCACCTCGGCCACGGTCTCGTCGCTGCTCAGCCACGCTACGTCGCCCTCCGGGTCGGCGGCTGCGTCCAGCACCGCCGTCTCACCCGCCGTCAGGGTCAGGGCGTCGGTGCTCAGGCTCACCCGCTCCACTGCCGGCTTCACCAGCACGGCGCACTCTGCGCTGCACCCGTCTGCCCGGGCCGTGATCCGCGCTCCGCCGGGGGTCTTCGCCGTGATGACGCCGTCCTCTACAGCGGCCACAGCCTCGTCGCTGCTCTCCCACAGCACGGTCTGCTCCGTTGCATTCTCGGGGCTGATCCGGACGCCCAGCGCTGCCCGGTCGCCCACGTGCAAGGTCAGGCTGTCCCTATTCAGCCGCACGGCCTCCACCGGTACCTCGGCCCATACCCCGCTCAGCTGATCCAGCAGGGTGTCGGCGGTCTTGGTCTGATAGGCGGCTTCCCGCAGCAGACGCATCAGCAGGCGGCGCTCCTCCTTTTTCGGGGCAAGGTTCGCCGCCCGGTTCGCCGCCTGGGTGGCAGCGGCGCAGGCGCCCAACGTCTCATTTGCCGCGCCCAGAGCGCTGGCCGCGCTGGCAGCCGCAGCCGTGATGTCCGCCTGCGTCTTTGCGGCCGCAAGGGCGGCGGCGCTCTCGGCGTCCTCGGCGCTCATCCGCTCCTTCTGGGTGGCGGCTGCGCCTTTCTGGGCGGCATCCATCGCCGCCCGTGCCGTCTTGGCCGCGTCCTTTGCGGCCGCGCCCTCGTTCATGGCCGTGTAGCCGTCTGCGCTCTGGGCCAGCAGCATCCACAGCCCCTGCCGGGCGGCAGTAAAGCGTCGGTCGATGGTCACTTCCCGGCTCTCGTCCAGCAGCACCGGCTGGGGCAGCGTGCCGCCCTCCTGCTCGATGTGCAGGGTCACGGCCATCCCGTCCCACTCCTCCGGCAGCGCGAAGCTCAGGCTCTCCACGCCCGCCGTTCCTACGCCGCCCAGATGCAGCACCCCCGGCTCGGCCCTCCAGCCCATCCCGCCAAACCGGTCTTTGATGATCCTTACTTTCATCTTAAATCCTTCTGCCCTCTGTCGCAGGGCCCGCTCTTTTGCGCACTGTCGGGCCTCAGGTGTCCCGCTCAGACTTTCCCGGCCTGCCAAGGCCTCCCCTCGATAGGGGAGGTGGCACGCCGTCAGGCGTGACGGAGAGGTTCTTCCCCTCCCAACACTCTACCAAAAGCCTACCACGTCCCCTGCTTCAAAACTACTGCGGACATATAAAAAGAACGAGCACCCCGGCTCACAGCCAGAGTGCTCGTTCTTTTCAGATTCGATTCAGAGGCCCAGCGCCTCAGACAGCTCATCAACGGTGTCAAATACCGGCCATTCTCCGGCCGCTATTGCTGCCTTTGTCTCGGCAGCTTCCTGTAAAAGCTCTTCAAAAGAATGGTACTTCTCGTACCGTTCCGGGTGCTTCTTCATCTCCTCCACTTCTGCCATTGCCGCCCAGATCTCCGCATTCGGCACTTCACGTTTCTCTTCTTCCATTGCATCAGCCCCCTTTACGCCTACTATATCACATTTCGCCCATCATTTCACCTCCTCCCACCAATTTCTCTCGTCCTTCGCCTTCTCGGCCTTCTTGTCCGCCTGGTTCACCCACTGTGCAAAGTCCTTTTCCTCGTACAGCGGATTCTCGTCTGCGTCCTCGAGGGCCAGCAGCTTCTTCTCCAGCTTCTCCCGGTCCCGGTCGCTTCCGGCCAGATACTCTTCCTTCACGGCTTCGGTTATTTTGCTCTTGATTCTGCCCTTGTCCTTGCCTGCGGTCATCAGCCGGTTGATCTCGGCCTGCACGTCCTTTACCCGGCCATTTTCCACTTCCTCCAGCAGGTCAGCGTACACGCTGGCGTCCTTGTCCCGGCCCTTTTCGGCCAGCAGCAGCTCGTTGGCCTTCTCGTTCACAGCGCCGGTCACTACGTTGACCAGCTCCGTCCGCCGGGCAGAGTCTTTGCTCCTCACGTCCAGTCCGTCCAGCAGCTTCCTGAAGGCCGCTTGCCGCGCCGTCTCCGCCGCTTTCTCCTTGCCCGCGTTCTGGGCCTTGGCCGCTTCCAGAATATCCGCGTCGTACTTCTTCAGCCGGGTCTTGAGCTGGCTGTCCACCTTCAGCTCCTTCACCTTGCCTTCCTTCCGCATCTGCTCCAGCTTCTTCATGGCCGCCGCAACTTCCTCGCTGTCCTCGCTCTGGATGGCGTTGTACAGCCGGTCGTACTGCCCGGTGGCCGAAGAGGGTGCAGAGTTAAAGCTCACTTTGCCCTCTTCCTTCCATTTCTTGATGCTGTCCATCCATTCGTTCACGGCCTTGACGTATTTCTTCACGTTGTTGTAGGGTACACCCTCCAGCATGGCCAGCTGGCCCACAGCGTCTGCCCACGCCCACCGCACGCTCTTCTCGTACTCCGCAAACTCCTCCTCGGTCATCTCACCGGTGTCCTTGTCCAGCAGGCCGTTCAGCTTCGCGATGCTCTTGGTCATGTCGTTCACGGCCGAAAAGCCCGTCATGCTGATGGTGTCGTAGCTGCCAAAGCTCTTTCCGGTCATCACCGTCTCGGTGGCTCTCCACGCCTCGCTTCCGCCGGTAAAGTTGCTCACCCCGCTGTTGAAGAACTGATAGATAAAATTGCTCAAAAGGCTCCACCCGGTCATGTCGCCGTTCTCGTTCTGTAAGTCGCCCCACTTGTGGAACAGCAGCTTCACCCCCACGCCCAGCCCTGCGATCAGGGCCGTCTGCACGATCTGGCTCGAGATGGCGTCTGCCCGCCGCGCCTTGGCCGTTTCCAGTGCCTCCTTGTTGGCTGCGCTGGGGTCTGCCTTGTACCGTGCCGCCTGCGCTGCGGCGTCTTCCAGTGCGCTCACCAGGATCTGGGCGTTCTGCTGACGCTGTGTGCTGAACATCATCAGAGTCTTGGCCATCTGGTTTTTCGTGCGCTGAAAGCCCGTCCGCTGCATGGCGGTGTAGTTGGGCTGGGTCCGCTCGATCACCCGCTGATACTTCTGCTTCACAGCCTCCCAGTAGGCCGGGCTGTCGTAGACGGCCGCCTCGGCGTCGAACTCCTCCGGGTGGCTCTTCACATACTCCATCGCGCCGTAGTACAGCGCTGCCGTCGTGATCTCGTCCACCTTCCCGATGCTTCCGCTGGCAATGTCGCCGATGGCGTCCGCCGCCTTCACGCCGACTCGCACCACGGCGTTGTCTCCGTTCCGGGCGCTGTCGTGCAGCGTACCCAGCACGCCCTTTTCGGTGCTCCCCAGCTCACCCCTCCGGCTTCCCCGCAGGCGGGTGGGCAGCATCGCGTCGCCGTGCTCGTAGGCCAGCCTCTCGATCTCCGCCAGCTTGCTCGGCGAGACGTTCTTCACAAATTGCAGCACCGACTTTCCCGTGCTTCCCCAGCCCAGCTCTGCGGCTGCGGTCGGCAGGCTGGCTGCCTGCAAGAGCGTTACGTTCAGGTTTCCGGTCAGCACGGCAGCGGCGGCATTGCCCCGCAGGGTGCTGCACAGCCGGTCGAACACCTCGTGGTCGCTCTTCGTTCCGCACAGGTCGGCCAGCGCCTTGTTCAGGTAGCTCCGACCCGTCTCGCCCCATACCTTCTCTATCTGGCCGTACAGGCTCTTTCCACCCTGCATCGAGTTCAGCACCTTCTCGGCGTTCCGCAGCGGGATGGCCATGCCCGCGTACTGGGCCGTGTTCTCGATGCTCTCCGCCGCCTGCCGCACCAGTCCCACCAGCTCCAGAGGCTTCGAGCTGTTCACGCGGCTCTGCAAAAAGCCCTCGCTGCCCACGCTGTTGTCGTACTGGATGCCGGTGTTCTGCTCCACGTTGGTGTTCCGGTCAACGTGCAGCCGGATGTAATTGTCCACCCGGGCCTTCTTCACGCCGGAGAGCGCAAGGCTCGTCTCGTTGATGTACCCCTTGGTCAACTTGCCCAGCTCCCGGAACGCTGCGATCATCTTGTTGTCGTACTCGGTCAGGTTCTTTTCGATCTCTCCGATGATGCTGGTGCGCAGCGCGTCCTCCCGCTGACTCACCTCGTAGGCGTTCAGCTTGTTCCCGCTCTCGTCCACGGTCACAAGCTCGCCCAGCTTCACGGTCTCGGCCCGCTGGCGTCCCGCGCCCTTCAGACCCTTGGTGGTCAGGCTCATGTCCGCAATGGTCGCGCCACCGTGCAGCAGGTGGTGCATACCCTGCCGGTTCTGCAGCTGCACCCATAGCTCCGCCATCACGTCGTGGGTCACCAGCCACGGCCTGCCGTCCTCGGTCTTCAGTCCGATGTCCACCAGATCGTGGGTAAAATGGTACAGCTCCTTCTCGTGCTTCGGCCCTGTCAGGTCGGCAAAGATGGCTTCGCCCTCGGCGGTGATCCGGCTCTTCCGGGCCTGCCCGTCGTTCAGCATCTGCCCCAGCTGCTCCATAAAGCCGCCGTGGACATAGCCGCCAAAGCGCTCGAAGTTCCGCTCGATGTTCGTGGCGTTTATCCGGTACACGTCCCACGCCGCACGTCCCAGCTGGGCCAGCACCCCCTTTTTCTGCTTGGCGGCCACCTCCTTCAGCTCACCGTGCAGCCCCTCGGCGAAGTCGTCTATCATCACGTCTTCGATGCTGCCCAGCATCACGGCCTCGTTCTTCACGATGAACATGGTCTGCTCCATGATCTCCCGCAGCCCCCGCAGCTCCTCCACGCTCAGCGACGCCATCGCACCGTCCCGGTAGGCCTGCAGGTCCTCGTTCAGCCGCTTGAGCCAGGCCCGCTTCTCCGGGGTGTCCTCCGGCAGCCACTTGTCCGCCTGCTCGATCTGCCCCCGCAGCTCTTCCATTTTCAGCTGCCGGTTCTCGTTCACGTCGGTCAGCCAGTCGTCAATGGCGTCGGCCAGCTTGCTGTTCTTCCATTCCAGCGCCGCCCGCTCGCCCATCTTCATTTCCCGGGTGATTCCGCTCTTCAGGCCGCCCATCGCGTCCCGGATGCTCATGTCCGCCGGCAGCGGGCCGTAGATGTCGTTCACCCCGGCCCGCAGCTTCTTCGCCGCCTCGTGGTTGCCGATGGCGTCGTTGGCCAGCGCCGCCACCGGCCGCACCTTGTCCACCAGATACTCCGGCACATAGCTCTTCTCGCTGGGCTTCTCGATCATCCGGGTCAGCTCACTGGTCAGCTTCTGTACGCTCCGCCGGGTGTTGTCCATCTCCCGGGCATCCCGGGCCTTCTGCACCTGCTTCAGCCGCTTGTCCTTTTCCAGCTGCACCCGGGCCTCCACGCTGGCCTTCTGCTTTTTCGCAAACTGCTCCGCCACTTCCTTCCGGTAGTTCGCCTTGGCCGCAGCTCTCCGGTAGGGCTCCAGCAGGTCGTCCTGTGCTTCCCTGGCCTGCTGCGCCGCTGCGATCTGGGCCTTGGCCCTTGCCTCCATCGCCTGCTGCCGGGCAATGTCCCGCACCTCTTTCCGCTGTGCGGCAAACTGCTCCCGCAGCTGGGCGTTCTCGCCGATGGCCATCTCCGGCGCATTCATGTACCGCTGCCAGATCTGCATAGCGATGTCCTGCTTTGCCCCGTCCCAGTCCTCGTCATAGGCGTTCTCTAAGGTGGGCCTGATGGCGTCGTGGGCGCTCATCATGGCCTCCAGCGCGTCGGCGGCGCTGCTGGGCGTCTCGGCAGGCAGCAGTCCTGCGCCCAGACTTTGCAGCTCTGCAAAGTCTCCGTCCCACCGGCTGGCCTGTCCGTCCTTGGTGTA
>ENA-UOJL01000792-UOJL01000792.1-human-gut-metagenome-genome-assembly--contig:-P47-NODE-792-length-40982-cov-11.501918_pt1 | contig 40982 bp, 38 predicted proteins | sample MGYA00242347_ERZ723894 | MGnify/ENA metagenome assembly ERZ723894
GGTGCGCGGCTCTTTGACAAATATTTACGATTTTACCGTACCTGCCGTTTCTTTCTTCTTTTCCGAACTTCTGAAAAATTTCTGCCCGAATGGTATCATAAACCGATTGAGCTGTCTTGCCAGCATGCCTACAAAAATTGCCGCCGCAACCGTTCCTTCTCTGACTCCCTGCAAGCCATGCAAAAATATCAAAGAAAGCGCTCCCGCGATCACCACCAGCGAGACGTCTACCATAATTTTCACGTATCCGAATTTGACAGGGATCAGCTGAAACAGCGCCAAAGCCATCCCTTCACCCGGCAGCGTAACAACTTTCGCCGTTACCTCAAAACTTACGCCGAATGCCACAAAAATGATTCCGGCAATGCATACGAGCCATTGCTGCCAGTACGTATGTACAACGACCCATCCGAGCAATTCCATCGCCGCGTCCGTCATAAGCCCGAATACGATGGACAGGGATCTGTAACAATTGGATCAACTTGAACCGTTTGCGCAGCAGTACAATCTGCAGCAATACGATCAATGTATTGACAATGATCGTCGTCGTACCTACCGTCAATCCCGTGATCAGATTCAAAACATACGGGATACTCGAAATCGGCGAAGTTCCCAGCGCCGCTTTGATCGACAGTACGACGCCCACCGCCATGATACACAGCCCGACGATCAGAAATATACAACGTTTGATATACTCCGCTACCGTTTTTTTACTGCTTGACTCTTCTTCCTCTTTACTCTTCTCTTCCATAATTTACTTTTGCTCCTCCGTTTTTGAAAGATTCTCATACACTTTCATAAGCATCTCGCTCATCTTCTCCCGTTCTTTCTCTCCGATACCTTCCAAAGCCGTTTTTTCCGCATTCGCAAATATATCTTCCACTTCCAAAGCCGCCTTCCTTCCCTTTTCGGTCAGATAAACATACAGCGACCTTCGATTCGTCCCCAACCTTCTCCTCTCTACCAGTCCCGACGCTTCCATCCTGTTCAGAATGCTACCGACCGTGGCTGGCTCAATTTCACAATGCTTCGCGATCTTGTATTGCTCCGCACCTTCCTGCGTCAATAAATATTCCAGTATTTTCGGTTGCCCGGCTGTCAGTCCCAGCTTCTGCGCTTCATACATCACTCTTTTATGAATCATTGCATATGCCTTCATCAGCTGATGGTGAAATAATTCCATAATGTTTTGAAACCTTAACAATAAGTATTCTTATAAGCGACCAAGCCCGTCCGCTGCAAATATTTCCGGCAAAATTCAGGCTGAATGCCATAGCGGCCACGGCTCGAAAAATTTTTTGAACCGTGCCGCTGTAATTTTTTCAACAAACGGCAACGCCCGACGCATTTTTTGCGTCGGGCGTTGCCTGAATGTCCCTCTCGGGGTATATTTCATTTATCAGATTAATGGAAAGATCTTTCATTTTGAAGACTGCTCTGAAGATTGCTGTGCATCCTCTGCTTTGTTTTCTGCAGAAGATGAGTTCTGATCTGTTTCTGTCGCGGTTTGTTTATCCGACTTCGGCTCCGTCTTCTCAGCGGCATTTTTATCCGCAGTTTCGGAAGGTTTCTGAAAACTTTGCGCCAAACCGACAATGCTGAAAAGTATTCCAACAATCGAAGCGATCAAAGCCAAAGCATGAATAAACTCCTCTGCTCCTCCTGCCGCAACTATCATGATTCCGATAGAACAGCTAAAAAGTATCAGCGCGATCCCGAATAAAATCAAAGCAAAATTTTTGTTCTCCATCAAAGGCCTCCCCCTGCTTATTTTTTGTCTACAAACTTCAAAACTTCCGCATACAGTTTGTCTTTATCCGCAACCGTCGTAAAGCGGACGGACTTGTCGCGCAATTTGGAAAGGCTCGCAGGCACTTTCATTGCCGTGGCTATGTTCAGATGCTTGATCGCCTTGAACGAATCCTTGATGTCGTTTCCCGTGATCGCATACATGACGTCCTGCGGGAATTTATACGGGCTCGCCGTGGAAACGATGACCATCGGCGCTCCGTCCTTCTCATGCTGGGCGATATAGTTGCCCGCGGCATACATCGCGCACGCCGTGTGTGTATCCATCGGATACTGGTATTCCTCGAAAAATTCGTAAATGGTCTCCACCGTCTCGTCTTCACCGCAGAAATCCGCCCACATAAGCTGCTGCAATTGCTCCAGCTCCTCGTCGTAAAGATTGTAAATCCCTTCTTTCGCAAGCTTGTCCATGCGCATCTGTACGCGCACCGCATTGCGATCTGCCAGTTCGAACAGCAACCGCTCCAAATTGCTGGAGATCAGAATATCCATACTCGGCGACATCGTCTTATAAAATTCGCGACGCTTGTCGTACACGCCCGTACGGATAAAATCGGTCAGGATATTGTTTTTATTGGATGCGCAGATGAGTTTTCCGACCGGAAGTCCCATTCTCTTCGCATAATATGCCGCAAGAATATTCCCGAAATTCCCCGTCGGGACCGCAAAATTCACGGGCGAACCCATGTCGATCTGTCCCGATGAGACAAGATCGAGATACGCCGAAAAATAATACGCGATCTGCGGCGCAAGTCTGCCGAAATTGATCGAATTTGCCGACGAAAGAATGAATCCCTTGCTTTTCAGCTCTTCCTTGCAGGCCTCGCTCGTAAAGATCGCCTTGACCGCCGACTGGCACACGTCAAAGTTGCTCCGTACCGCAACGACGTCCACATTGTTTCCTTCCTGCGTCGCCATCTGCAATTTCTGCATTTTGCTGACGCCGTCGTTCGGGTAGAACACCATGATCTTGATGCCATCCGCGTTCTTGAACCCTTCCATCGCCGCTTTGCCGGTATCTCCGCTCGTTGCAACGAGGATCAGCACTTCTTCCTTGATCCCGCACAGGTCGCAGCCCTTCCGCAATAAATACGGCAAAAGCGTGAGCGCCATGTCTTTGAACGCACACGTGGGACCATGAAAAAGCTCGAGCATGTACAGCCCTGCGTCGATTTTGACCAGAGGCGCGGCATCCCCGCCTTCAAACTGCGCATACGCCTTCGCGCAAGCTTCTTTTAATCCGTCGTAATCATATTCGTCCAGATATTTGTGCAGTACCGCCGCCGCCCGTTCCGCATAGTTCATGCCCAGCATTTCTTCCAGTTCCTGCTCCGAAACCTGCGGAAATACTTCCGGCACAAACAATCCGCCGTCTTTTGCAATACCCTGCGCAATCGCCTGCGCTCCCGTCACGCATTCTCCCCCGCGTGTGCTGATAAATTTCATAATGACACCCTTTCGCCCGCTCTGCACAACTTTAAATTGCGCACATTCGGAAGCTCGCCCTCCCGAAATGCGGAAGGACGAGTTTCCAGTTTGATTTTTTCTATTGAATCTGTTTTAACGATTGCCTGTTCCTTACAGATACTTCGCCACAAAAGACGGAAGATCTTCCTTCGCACAGCTGCAAGTTACATAGATCGTGATTCCGTTGGTTTCCGACAATTTATCAAGCATGTAATAGAAAGCCGCCATGTCTTTGATCTCTTTACCCGCAATGCGCGCAGCTCCGTCAATAAAAAGATATTCATTGTCGTTATTCGCCGCAACGACTCCCTTGATAAATCCGCAAAGCGCATCTTCGCCCGCGATCATATAATCACTCGTATCGATAAAACGTATGTCTCTGTGAAGATCGTACATATAACGCTTGGTGTTGGTAACGAAAATCAGATGACCTTTCGCATTTTCGACTTTACTGTTCGCTTCGTCAATTATGATTTTCGTTTTCCCTGTACCCTTAGGCCCGTAAATAATTTTGATCATATTAACCTCCGATCTTTTGATACATTTATTTTACACTGTTTTTCTCAGAGTTTCAATAGCTTTTCAAAAAAATTTATGAAAACTTTCGGAAATTTTTGCAAAACATTTTCACAAAACACGTCCGCACTATTTGCTTCTGCCAAAAGCAACAAATTCACGGTGGCGATCCCGATCCAGAAGACGGATCATGTTATCCAGCTCATCGTCGCCCCAGATGCTGTTCCTGCCCGACGCGTATTCGCTGTCGATCTGCTCTTTCATCTTGACGACAAGCACGTCTTTCTTATCGATCTTATAGCCTTCGGGCAGATCGTAATAGTCGTTGATCCAGTACGCGATCCCCGCAAGCCCGCTCGCATTGTTGATCGATACGCGCGCAGGTCTGCCCAGAATTTTCGCCGTGTCAAAAATATTGTAGATCTCAGGATCCTTCAGCATGCCGTCCGCATGGATACCCGCTCTCGTCGCGTTGAACGCCCTGCCGACAAACGGCGTCATGGGCGGGATAATATATCCCAATTCATCTTCAAAATAATGCGCAATGTCCGTGATCGCCGTAAAATCCATTCCGTCCGTCGTGCCGCGCAAAGACGCATATTCCACCGCCATCGCTTCCAGAGGGCAGTTTCCCGTGCGTTCGCCGATGCCCAAAAGCGAACAGTTTACCCCGCTCGCTCCGTAAAGCCATGCCGTCGCCGCATTCGTAACAACTTTATAAAAGTCATTGTGCCCATGCCATTCCAGCATACTGCTCGGCACTTCCGAATGGTGATGCAATCCGTAGACGATCCCTTGCACGCTCCGCGGCAAAGAAGTTCCCGGATACGTAACGCCGAACCCCATCGTATCGCACATACGGATCTTGATCGGAATTCCGCTCTCCCGCGAAAGTTTCATCAGTTCGTTTGCAAACGGAACGACAAAACCGTAAAAATCTGCGCGCGTAATATCCTCAAAATGACACCGGGGACGGATCCCGTGCGAAAGCGCACTCTTCACGGTGCCCAGATATTTATCCATCGCCTGCGCACGCGTCAGATTCATTTTCTTGAAAATATGATAGTCCGAACAGCTGACAAGAATACCCGTTTCCGCAACGCCTGCCTGCTTCACAAGTTCAAAATCTTTTTCGTTCGCACGGATCCACGTCGTAATCTCCGGAAACTTCAGTCCGAGATCCTGGCATTCTTTCAAAGCCTGTCTGTCTTTTTCACTGTACAGGAAAAACTCGCTCTGCCGTATGATCCCTTTCGGACCGCCGAGCCTGGACATCAGCTTGAAAATATCCACGATCTGCTTGACCGTAAAGGGCGACGTCGATTGCTGACCGTCTCGGAACGTCGTGTCCGTGATCCAGATTTCTTCCGGCATATTCATGGGAACATGCCGATAGTTGAACACGACCTTCGGTATCTCGTCGTACGGGTACAGATCGCGGAACAGCTCAGGCTGCTTCACGTCCTGCAATTCGTACTGGTACTTATCCTCTTCCAAAAGATTCTTACTTTTGTCAAAATAGATCACGGATCAGAACACCTCCTTGACAAATTGCTCGATCCGATTCAGCCCTTCCGCGATGTCTTCCTTCGAAATCGCATACGACAAACGTACACATTCATCATCCCCGAACGCGACCCCCGGAACCACCGCGACGCCTTTTTCCAAAAGCATGTCCGCGATGTCCAAAGACCCGCCGATCTTTCTGCCGTTGTAACGTTTTCCGTACAATTTGTTTACGATCAGCATAATATAGAATGCGCCGTCCGGTTCAATGCAGTCCAGATGCTCGATCTGATGGATGCGCTCGATCATGAACTTTCTGCGATCATTGAAGATCGCACACATCTTCTGCAATTCCTCTTCGCTGCCGTTGAGCGCAGCAAGCGTCGCATACTGCGATACACTCGCAGGATTGCTCGTCGCATGGCTCTGGAATGAGTCGATCGCCTTCGCCACGTCCTTCGGCGCAGCAAGCCAGCCGATCCTCCAGCCCGTCATTGCATAGGTCTTGGATACGCCGTTCACGATGACCGTATGCTCTTTCACTTTCTCGCTGACCCGCGCAATCGAAAAATGCTTTACGCCGTCATAAATGAGTTTGGAATAAATTTCGTCCGAAAGCACCCAAATCCCCGCTTCTTCCACTACTTTGCCGAGCGCGCGGATCTCTTCTTCCGTATAGACCGCACCCGTAGGATTGGACGGAGAGTTAAAAATCAGCATCTTTGTTTTCGGCGTGATCGCTTTTTTCAGATCTTCCGGCGTGATCTTGAAATGATTGTCTTTGTGGCCTTCCACAAACACGCTCACACCGCCGCAGACTTTCACAACTTCCGGATACGTAAGCCAGTACGGTGCGGGAATGATGACTTCATCCCCTTCTTCGACCAAAGCAAACATCGCATTGAAAATAGAATGCTTCGCGCCCGAGGATACGATGATCTGCGAAGGTTCGTAATCGAGCCCCTGCTCCTGCTTGAATTTCTCCGCGATCTTCGCGCGCAGCTGCGGCAGTCCCGACGAAGGCGTATACTTTGTACAGCCCTTGTCCAAAGCTTCTTTTGCCGCATCGATGATGTGCTGCGGCGTGTTGAAGTCGGGTTCGCCAGCCCCGAATCCGATGACAGACTTTCCTTCCGCTTTCATTGCTTTCGCTTTTGCCGTGATCGCAAGCGTCAGGGAAGGGGAAATGGAAGAAATTCTCTTCGTCGTGTTCATAAGTATATACCTCGCATAAATATTTATCTGATTTTAACGTCTTCCGCGTCCGTAAATTCGGCACGAAAGTTCAGAAATCGCAACAAAAACCAGATAACGTGCATCCGTTTTCATTGCATTTCATCGTTTATTCGTCTTCCGAGGAAGACAACTGCGCTTCTCTGTCGGCAATGGCAAGCGCTTCCAGCATTTCACCGATATCCCCCATCATAAAGCTGTCCAATGAATATAAAGTCAGTCCGATCCTGTGATCGGTTACACGATTCTGCGGGAAATTGTAAGTACGGATCCGCTCACTGCGGTCCCCCGTCCCTACCTGGCTTTTTCTGTTCTCCGCATAGTCGCTCTGGTATTTCGAATTATAATAACCGTAAAGACGGCTCTTTAAAACCTTCATCGCCTTTTCACGGTTTTTGATCTGCGAACGCTCGTCCTGGCAGGTAACTACGATCCCCGTCGGCAAATGCGTGATACGGATACAGCTCTCCGTCTTGTTGATGTGCTGACCGCCCGCTCCGCCCGAACGATAGGTGTCGATCTTCAGGTCTTTGTCCTGTATTTCCACTTCCACATCTTCCGGTTCGGGAAGCACCGCCACCGTAACCGTGGATGTGTGCACTCTGCCCTGCGATTCCGTTTCCGGAACACGCTGCACACGGTGAACGCCGCTTTCATACTTGAGCTTGCTGTATACGCCCTTTCCCGAAACAGTGAACACCACTTCTTTCATGCCGCCCACTTCCGTTTCGCTCATGTCGATCACTTCCGTCTTCCAGCGCATCGACTCCGCATACCGGCAATACATATTATACAGATCCGCCGCAAACAGGCTCGCTTCGTCGCCGCCTGCTCCGCCGCGTATTTCCATCACTACGTTGCGCTCGTCGTTTTTGTCCTTCGGCAACAGCAGAATACGCAATTCATCGTGGATCCCCGCAAGTTTTTCCTTGCACGAGTACCCCTCTTCCGTCAGCATATCCTTCATCTCTTTATCCGTTTCCGTCTCCGCCGCCGCAAACGCATCATTCATCTCTTTTTCGACTTTTTTGTATTCGAGATACTTTTCCGCCGTCTCCGAAATGTCTGAATGCTCTTTTGCACACTGCGTCCACTTCTCCGGCTGCGCAATCACCGCCGGGTCGGACATCTCTTCCGTAAGTTTGTTGTATTTCTCCAATATATCTTCTAACTTCTTGATCATATCCTGTCCCGTACCGGTTTTCGTTTAAAGCACCGCACGCACAAAACGTTCTACGTCGTTATAATCGCGCGACACCATCGTATAATCGAATTTTTTGAAAAGTTTGACGATCTCCTGCGCCTGACCGATCCCGCATTCCATGAAAAGCGTGCCGCCTTTCACAAGATGCCGCGGGGCTTCCTTCGCCAGCCGCCTGTAAAAATCCAATCCGTCTTCTCCTCCGTCCAGCGCACCCTTCGGCTCAAACTGCACTTCCTTTTGCAAGCCCGGTATGTCGCCGCTTTTGATATACGGAGGATTGCAAACGATAATGTTGAATTTTCCGCGCACTCCGTCCAAAAGATCGCTCTCAATAAATTTTATGTCCGCGCCGTTCCGCTTTGCATTCTCCTGCGCTAACGCCAACGCGTCCGCGCTGATGTCCGAAGCCGTAACAATCAGTTCTTTCTCCGCACCTTTCTTCGCCAGCGCTATCGCAATGCAACCGCTGCCCGTGCAAAGATCCAATACCTTATTGCCCTGTTCCGCCGTACGCAATACCTGCTCCGTCAGAAGCTCCGTCTCCGGCCGCGGTATCAATACCCGCTCGTCGACTTTGATCTTATAGCCATAGAATTCCGTATCGCCTAAAATGTACCATAACGGTCTGCCCGTCAGGCGTTCTCCCGCTATTTTATCCAGTTCCTGCACGCGGCTGGGTACCAGAATTTTCTCAGAAGCGGCAAGCTCGCTGCGAGCAATTCCTGTTTTAACGGATATGAGCCACTCCGCATCACTCTCGTCGATCCCGTTTTCCGCAAACAGCGCTTTGAGTTCTTCCGTGTATTTCTTTACCGTTTTGGATACCGTAAAATCCGTTTCGCCGATATTGCCGTCCGCGTCCATTTCGTATACTTTTTTGAATGCCGCAATCGCCACTTCCAACATATCTTCCGAAGGTTCGCGCGTCGTCAGCTTCTGCAGCGCAAATCCGGGCGCTTTGATCGGCAGCAAAATTTTGCTCTGCGTCTTCGCAAGCAGCTTCAATACTTCATACGATATTCCCGCCACCAAAGGCAAAAATAAGATCTTGACGCCGAATTGGATCAGAAAATTCACAACGTTTCCAAACCTGAAGAAATTCAGATATTCGTCGCATACCCAGTTTACCACCGAAAACACGACAATACTGACTGCCATCACCAGAAATAAAAACGTCGTACCGCAACGGTCGTGGATCCTCGAGCATTTCTTCGCATTCTCGGGCGTCAGCTCCATTCCTTTTTCAAAACAAGTAATCGTCTTGTGCTCAGCACCGTGATACATAAACACGCGCCGTATATCCTTCATCGCCGTGATTGCCACAATGTAAAGGATAAAAATGATCAGACGGATACAGCCCTGGATCAGATTATAACCCACACTGTATTTTATCAGCCATGTTCCGGAATTCACCAAAAGATCCGCCAGCAAGATCGGCAGAACTATAAACAGTCCCACCGCCAGCACGATCCCCAAAAGCGTGGCTATAAACGACACCGCCGCCATTACGTTGATGTGCAGTTTGCGTTCACACCACTTTTCAAAACGGGAAGGCTCGCCTTCGTCTCCGTACACTTCCGCACTGCGCATCAGGATCTTGCTTCCCATAACAAGCGAACTTACAAAACTCACCACGCCGCGCACCAACGGTATCTTGGATACAATACGCATGCCTTTGGATAAATTCAGCCTGCGGCTCTCCACCTGGATATTCCCTTCAGGGTCGCGCACAGCCGTCGCATATGCGGTCTTGCCGCGCATCATAACGCCTTCCAGCACCGCCTGGCCGCCTATATATGTTCTGCTGTCTTTCTTCTTTTTCCTGCTCATGTATCACTCCGAAAGGTACGCCGCGCGCGCATGCGCGCGGCAAAAAAAGAAAATCAGCCCCAAGCAAACCTTAGAGCTGAAAACGCAAATACTAAATTCCGTATCTTTTTTTAAACTTATCGACTCTGCCGCCTGTATCTACGAGTTTCTGTCTGCCGGTGAAGAAGGGATGGCACTTGCTGCAAATATCTACTTTGATCGTGTCCCCTTTCTTGGTCGTTCCGGTTTTGAACGTAGCGCCGCACGCGCATACAACCGTCGCTTCGTGATAATCGGGATGTATATCGGGTTTCATGCTTTCACCTCTCTGTACTTACTTTCTTACACTAAGATGCTGATTTATTATATATTATTTTTCCATGCAAGTCAAATCAATTCATGCCGCTTTCCGAAAAAAATTTTTTCTTTTTCAGGCTTCCCTTCCGACCGTATCTCTTCTGCCCCCACCCTGTTTTCTTCCGATATCCGCTTTTCTTTCCTTGACTCTCTTTTCCGCTGCCGCCGCCGTTTTCCGACTCGATCTGCCCCTTCCGCTTTTTTTCGGTGCGATTTGCTTGCAAAATTCATCGCTTTGCATTATAATGTTCTATACGGAATTGTACGGATTTTTTCCGTAAAGAAAAGGAGTACTATGAAGATCTGGAAAATTCTTTCTCCCAAAGTCCTTACGACGGAAGAAAGGCCCGACAATCTTACAAGCGACACACAGGCAAAAGTCAAGGTTACCCAGCTTCTGCTTTCCGGAACAGAGCTTCGCGCTTATACCGGCAACCCGAAGCCGAAATATCCGTTTGTCCCCGGCAGATTTGCCGTCGGCGTTGTAGGTGAATCCGGCTCTGCCTGCGTCAAAGTCGAAAAAAATACACGAGTGTTTATTCACGATTCCATTCCCTGCGGCGAATGCGAGCGATGCCTTACCGGCGATTCCGATTCCTGCAGAAACATGCACATCGCCGGAGTAAACGCCGAAGGATATATGCGCGATTTCGTCGTTACCGAAGAAGAGAACCTGTCCCCGCTTCCGCCCGGCGTTTCCGATACAGAAGCGCTTTTTACAGGGATCGTAGCGACAGGCGAAGCGGTCATCGACCGTCTCCATATCTCCAAAGGCTCCCATATAGCCGTTTTCGGCGCGGGGGAACTCGGCAACATCATCGCGCAGCTTTTGATTTATCATCAGGCTGTTCCCATCCTGATCGATAACGATGAGGAACGCCTACGCATTGCCGCCCAATGCGGGATCTATTACACTGTCAAAACGGATGAACATATGCTCGAAACCGTCGAACGGATCACGGGCGGAAGACTGACGGCCGCAAGCGTGCATTGCAGCTATAACAACATCTCCCCGACGATTCCTTTCGATACCACAGCTCCCGGCGGTATGGTCGTCTACACCGGATTCGGCTTCCCCGAAGCTTCCGCACAGATCAAAACGGCTCTTGACAAACAGCTGACCATCTCTTCCGTTGCCAACGATTATTCCAATATCGCAACGGCTATCAATGTACTGCTCAACAAAGCCGTCAATATTGCTCCGCTGCGTTTGCAGATCAACCCCGTTTCCGAGGCGCAATCTGTTCTCAACTCGGCGGCGGCCGAAGCAGAAAAAGGGTGCAACGTACCCGTTTCTGTATTGAATATGCTTGCCTGATCACAAGGAAGATTATGAGATTAAGAAAAATTTTCAGAATTCTGACGAGCAAATTTTTGCTCGTCTGTATTTTATTACTGATCGAGCTCGCCCTGGTCCCCTGCGCGATCATCTTCTTTTCCATGGCGCTTCCGGACGGAGGTTATGCCGTCTATTTAGTTGTGCTCACCGTCATTGACGCTGTTGCTGCCATTTATATCATCAATCTCGATATGAACGCAGAGTATAAAATCGCATGGATCTTCCCTGTTCTGCTTTTGCCCCCGATCGGAATTCTGCTCTATATCATGCTGCGGCGGCATAAGCTCCCTCGTCGGAGAAGGCTGATCCTGTCCGCCAGTTTCCGTGGCGCAAAATGCCTCTATGCAAACGCAGAAAAAGACAATTCGGACAATCGGCTCATTCAAAACGACGACTTTGCCAGACAGTGCGCCGAATATATTACCGTTCATACCGGCATGCCTCTTTCCGACTGCACGGATTTTCAATACTTCCCCACCGGAGAAGCTTACGCAGCGCAATTGCTGACTGAACTTAAAAAAGCCGAAAAATATATTTTCCTGGAATATTTCGTTATACAACCGGGGAAATTTCTCAACAGCGTTCTCGAGATCTTGGAAGATAAAGCGAAAAACGGCGTCGATGTCCGCTTCATTTACGACGACATCGGCTCCATGCTCAAAGTACCCGGAAATTACGCGGAAACTCTTGAAAAACGCGGCATCAAATGTATGTGTTTCAATCCCTTCCGCCCCGTTCTGGATATCGCACAAAATAACCGCACCCACCGCAAAATTGCAGTCATCGACGGCAAAACCGCTTTTACCGGCGGTGTCAACCTCGCTGACGAATATATCAACGAAACACATCCTTTCGGACATTGGAAAGATACCGGCATCATGGTACGCGGACGCGTTGTACAAAATTTCAGCGCCATGTTTCTGCAGCTTTGGTCGCTGCGCAACGAAAACGAAGATTTCCAAAAATACCTCACCGACGAGCCAGAGGGAAATTGTTCCTGTATCGCTTTCAGCGACGCCCCCTACGGGCAGGACACCAATGTATGCGAAAATCTGTACCTGAAAATCATCTACAATGCAAAAAAATACGTTTACATTAACACTCCCTACCTTATTCTCGACGGAGAAATGCAGCGCGCTCTGATCACCGCCGCGCGCTCGGGAGTAGACGTGCGCATCACGGTCCCGCATATCCCCGATAAAAAATACGTCTTTGCCGTTACCAAAGCTTTTTACTCGCAACTCGTAAAAGAAGGTATTAAGATCTACCGCTATACGCCCGGATTTATCCATGCGAAGAGCATTGTCAGTGATGACAAATACTGCATCATCGGTTCCACCAACATGGACTTCCGCAGTTTCTACCTGCATTTCGAGTGTGATCTTCTGTTTTTCGATCCGCGCGTTTGCAAATCGCTTTACGATGACTACATCGCCACCTGTCTGCAAAGCCACCAGGTGGATATCAAGGAAATCAAAGACAAGCTCCATAGTCTGATCTATCGGTCGATCTTGCGTATTTTCGCACCCATGATGTAAAATCGGTAAACGTTTGTCCGAAAAAAAGCATACGTACCATCATTTTCAAAACGAATTATTAAACGGAATTATAACCAATGATCAAATTAGTTGCCAGCGATCTGGACGGAACGCTACTCGATAACGAAGGGAAATTACCCGAAGGTATTTTCCCCGCCATAGAAAAACTTTCCGCTCGGGGAATTTTATTCTGCCCTGCCAGCGGCAGACAACTCACCGCTTTGAAAAAAATGTTTGAACCCGTTTCTGATAAGATCCTGATCATGGCGGAAAACGGTGCGATTGTGTCTTATAAAAATGAGCTGCTGCGCTGCGACAGTCTGCCCCGATCAGATATTTTATGCGCCCTCGATGCGATCAGTGCCGTACCGGATGCTCATCCCCTTCTATGCACCCCGGATTGCGCCTATTACCAATCGGAAGAACAACCGTTCCTCACGTATGTCCGCGCTTCCTATATCTCCAACGCAAAAGGAAACCTGAAGGAAATCGCCTTATCCGAAAAAGTCTGCAAGATCGCCGTCTATGACGGGAAAGGCCCCGAAAATAACGGCATGAAAATCCTGCCTGCACGGCTCCCTGATCTTCGCATCATTCAATCCGGAGGAAATTGGCTGGATATTTCTCAAAAACACGCCGACAAAGGACAGGCCCTGCACTTTATTTTCGAAAAATTTGGTTTTTCCAAAGAGGATTGCGTTGCTTTCGGCGACCATATGAACGATTACGAGATGCTCCTCGCCTGCGGCCATCCCTATGTTACTGAAAACGCATATCCGCCTCTGAAACAGAAAATCGGAAAAATCATACCCTCAAACGCAGATCACGGCGTTTTAAAATCCATCCTTCTGCTCTGCGAAGGCATCCTTCCCTGATTTTACGACAGACGCCTCGCAGGCCTTTTCTGTTTTTTGAAATCAAACTGAGCTTCGGATTACTGTTCAGTCATAATTTTACAATCAGATTTCTATAGTTCCGTCATGGCTGTCCGATTCATTCAACCGCTGAAGCGAAGAAAAACCGCTGAAAAAGCAAACAAATTGCTTTTTCAGCGGTTTGTTTTTGTAAATTACAGCCGCAGATAAAAAATGTTTGTCCCGAGACCCTTTCCGTTCATAAACAGACTTTGCCTATCGACACAGACCATTTTCGTTAGCGCTCCCGAATTTGACACGTGGATTAAGATAATTCGAACTCCGAAAAACGTAAACCGTCGCTATATCAAAAGAGATACCCGTTAACGGACTGTCTGGTGATTTCGATTTACTTTTTAAGTTCAAAAGCGGACCTGTTATGCCTGCATTTAACTTCTTTATGGTCCTGCCGATGCAGTAAATAATCTGACCCGTAGGGCATAATGCACCAAACAGATACCCTCGCGAACATTGGCCCTTTCCTTCAACGGCATTTCATTTTTAGAAAATTATCGGGCTTTTACAAAATACATATCTGGCATGCAGACATGGCGCGCAAAGCCGTTTCATGACGTTCGGGCGATACTCCCGCACAGCAGTCCGCACGAACACATACCTCTGTTTCGGGACAAAACGCCTTGATCAGCAAAGCGTTGGAAATAACGCAAATATCCGTGCAAACACCGATCAACTCCACACGCTCATAATTTTTATCGCGCATATATTCGCCGAGTTCCGTACTCCCAAACGTCGGTTTATCAAATACCCGTTCATCTGCACGCAGACCGTCCGCGATTTCCCAGCCTGCCGTTCCCTTTCGGCAATGCTCTACAGGCAAGTTGCGGCCTTCTTGCGTTTCAAGATAATTTTCATCGTGCGTATCACGCGTAAAAACAACATCCCAGCTCTTTCCTTTCGCCTCTGCGATCCTGCTCTTTACACGCTCAAAAATCTTCTGCGCTTCCGCCGTACCGAGGCTTCCGTTCACAAAATCGTTCTGCATATCGACAACTACAAGACACTCTTTCTTTTGCATAATCATAAAAACAATTTAATCTTTTTAATAATATTATCGGCAATCAACCGCGCCGCCCGATGCGTGGGATGCACTCCGTCCAATGAATACGCTGAAATCCCCACACTTTGACTCACTCCGGCAAACATTTCATCCAGCGCAACAAAAGCATCCGCATACTTTTCCGCCGCTGCTTTAATAGCGGTCAGCATGCTGTCAAAATTCTTGCGAAAACGTTTTTTGTCCGGTACATTAAATAAAAACGGCTCTACAACGATCAGCTTTGCTCTGCCCTTTTTAATTTCCGCCAGCGTCCTCTCATACGCCGCCGAAAACCTCTCCTCTTCAAAAACTACATCCATCCCGCCGCGGCTCCACACATCGTTGATCCCGATCAGAACTACCGCAATATCCGGCTGCTGCTCCCGCATTTCTTTTTCCGCCAATGGCTCTAGATCAGCGATGCGGCTATGACTGATTCCGCAATTCACAAACTCAAAATGGATATCTTCATATAAATTCTTCAGCTTCTCATGCAAAATATAAACATATCCGTCGCCAAGCGATGTCGGATCAAGCGGATCCCGATTCCCTTCCGTAATCGAATCTCCAAAAAACAAGATCTTCATCCTCATTCTCCCGAAAATTGTTTGTTGTACAGCATTATACACTTTTGGACGATCTCCACTGCCTTATCCCGTCCCATAATTTCCTTTACCGACGTCGTCTTGTGCTCTAGTACTTTATATACCTCAAAAAAATGCATCATTTCATCAAAAATATGTCGGGGCAACTGCGAAATGTCCGTGTATATATTGTAAGTCGGTTCCCGAAACGGGATCGCAATGATCTTTTCATCCATCTTCCCGTCATCGATCATGTTGATGACCCCGATCGGATAACATTGCACCATCGTGGCCGGCAAAATCGGCTCGCTGCACAATACAAGCACATCCAGCGGATCCCCGTCTTCCGCCAGCGTCCGCGGAATAAAACCATAACTCGCAGGATATACCGTGGATGTGTATAACACGCGATCCAATTTCAATACGCCTGTCTCTTTATCCAGCTCGTATTTACTTCTGCTGCCCTTCTGGATTTCAATATAACACATAAAATCATCCTTTTTTATGCGTTTATCCGAAATATCATGCCAAATATTCATCAATTTTCACTCCTTTTTTCTATTTTATCATACAAATATTCCCTTTGCAATACCTGCAGCAAACTTTTTAGCTATATTTGAAGAGTTTCTCTGAAATATTTCAAAATTTGACAATTTTTTTATCGATTCCTCTTTCTTCCGCACTTTATTTTTTCTTTCCATTTTTTTGAAATATTTTTTAAATGGGAACGATTCTCTTTGACAAACTTCTAAAATTATGGTATTATTATTTAGCGTGGAAACGATAAGCTCTGTCCACAGATCTTATCGGCAAGAGCCGGATGCAGAAGTACCCAAGCGGCTCAAGGGGCTCCCCTGCTAAGGGAGTAGTACGGGAAACCGTAGCGCGGGTTCAAATCCCGCCTTCTGCGCCATACGCAAACGATACGAACACCTTTCGGTGTTCGTATCGTTTTTTTTCTGCAATTATCGCGGTAATCTCTTTCCGAAGCCGACACTATGCAATCAGCCTAACGGATCGCTTTCATAAGGCGCAATCCGACATTCATACACAAAGAACGCCCTTCGGCGCAGAATTGCGGCCAAAGGGCGTTCTTTCAGATCATTCCGCATCTTTCAGAAGGCAACGTTGATTCCGCACCCAAAACTTTTGATACATTCATTGACGCGCATCTACAGTGCTCAAACTTAAAAAAGCGTCAGCAACCTCCAAAACTCTCGCCACCACATCCTGCGGGATGCGCCTGATCTCCTTCAGCCGCTTTTTTATAATTCGCCTCCCGTGGGACGTAAAAAATCGCTTGAGGTCTCCGCACTTATCCAAAAGCACTGCCAATACAACGCCTGCCGCCGTTAACTTACCTTCTTCCAAATACTCTGTCCGCAATTGCAAACCAATCGATTCCACCGCCTTCGCGTCCGGTATGAATGCATTTCTTTTTCGGAATATACCCGTTTTCTTCTTCTGCACACACCCTGCCGCAGCCAACGATCCTCCGATTGCATCCGTCAGCAGACGCATATGTTTTCCCGAAAAATAATAGTCGAGTATTTTTTGCGTCCTGATCGGCTGTTTCGCCTTGATACATTCGAAGACCGATAAAAGATAAATCCTGTCTTCCGGCAATTCGCCGACAACTTTCCAGCGCTTTTTCTCATAACATAATTTTTGATCCAGCAAAAGCTCAATTACGCAGGAAGCAGTCAGACAAGCCGCCTTTTCTGTATTCCATCCGGAAATCTTTCCCCGTTTATTCAGCATACACAGCAAATAACTCTGCGAAAGAGATAAACCCATACAATCTCTCCTGTTTTCTCATTTTTTACTCATTTTATCCTGAATATATTGTCAATAAAATATATGCGCCCGAGACACACGCTCCTCAGATCTAAGACATTCCGTTAAAAACGCGAATCAGTGCTCCCCTGCCAGCATTTTCCTTGTCCAGTTTTACAACAACTCATCCGAAGAACCGACATCGGAGCCGCAAACCGACAGTACTTCCGAAACGATCGCACCGGGACAAAGTTTTTTGATATCCTGACCGCTCCTGCCTGCCCCGCTTCCTTCGTTCGTGCAAAACGGATAAATCTTCTTACCGGAAAAATCGGCACTTTCCAGAAAAGTCCACACGATCTTGGGCATTGTACCGCACCAGTTGGGATAACCCAGAAAAATATTGTCATACGCGGAAACATCGATCGTTTCCTTCAATGCAGGCCGCGCATCCGTCTGCATTTCCTGCCTTGCTCTCGCGACACATTCCCTGTAATCTTCCGGATAAGCATCCGCTTCTTTCAGTTCAAGAAGAACTGCCCCGCATTCATTCGCTATCTTTTCCGCTGCAATTTTCGTATTGCCTTTTTCCAGTTTGACAATCTTTCCCTTCGCATAATTCATTCCGCTGTGCGAAAAATATACGACCGCCGTTTTATTCATTGCTTTTCTCCTCTTTCTGTACGTTGAAAAGACCTGAAGGCCTTTCCTGTTTTTTCTCGTGCGATTTTTTCCAATCTTTGATATCCTGAAGCCGTGCCTTGAATTTTACCTCCTGCCCCTCATCCGTCGGCGTGTAATACTCCCTGCCGACAAGACAATCAGGCAAGCATTGCATATTCGTCAGCTTATCCTCCGAATCGTGCGCATATTGATACCCCTTGCCGTAATCCAGCTCTTTCATAAGCTTCGTCGGAGCATTCCGTATCACGAGCGGAACAGGTTCGGACAGTTGCGCAAGCGCATCCTTTCTCGCCCTCCCGTACGCAACATACAGGGCATTTGACTTTGGCGCCAGCGACATATACACGACAGCCTGCGTCAGATGTACCGTGCATTCCGGCATGCCGATCAGATGACATGCCTGATAGGCAGCTACAGCAATCTCCAGCGCACGAGGATCCGCCAAACCCACATCTTCGCTCGCAAAACGGGTTACCCGCCTCGCTATGTAAAGCGGATCCTCCCCCGCCTCCAGCATGCGCGCAAGCCAATATACTGCGGCATCCGGATCGGAATTGCGCATCGATTTGTGCAGAGCCGAAATCAGGTTGTAATGTTCTTCCCCGTTCTTATCGTAGAGCAGCGATTTTCTGGATATACACTGTTCCACCGTCTCTTTGGTAACGCATGTCTTTTCACCTTTGCGCTCCCCGTTCAAAACCGCCATTTCCAACGTAGAAAGCGCGGAACGGGCGTCCCCGTTCGCAAAATTGGCGATCGCACGGATCAGTTCATCCGAAATTTCGACCTGCTCATTGCCGAACCCGCGTTCATCGCTTAAAGCGCGCTTTAAAAGTTCAACCAATTCCTCCGTACTCAGCGCCTGCAGCACAAACACCTTACAGCGCGAAAGCAATGCCCCGTTGACTTCAAACGACGGATTTTCCGTAGTAGCGCCGATTAGGATAATGCTTCCTTTCTCCACATACGGCAAAAAAGCATCTTGCTGTGCTTTGTTGAAGCGATGAATTTCGTCCACAAAAAGAATTGTTTTTTCGCCGAACCGTCTTGCCTTTTCGGCTTCTTCCATAACCTGCTTGATTTCTTTGATCCCGCTCGTAACCGCAGAAAAATCAATAAACCTGGCTTTAGTGCGGTTCGCAATGATCCGCGCCAGCGTCGTTTTTCCCACACCCGGCGGTCCCCAAAAGATCATCGAACCGATCGAATCGTTTTCGATCAGCCGCCGCAGAACTTTCCCTTCTCCGAGCAGATGTTTCTGCCCGCAAAATTCGGAAAGGTCGCGCGGGCGCAGGCGCGCCGCCAACGGCTCTGCCCGATCTTTTTCAAATAATGTCGGCTGATACATTTTTTCTCACCCCTGCCGTACGCTCTGCCGCCGTACGGTGCGTTTTTCGACAGAAAATCTTAGCCTCTGTCCTCGCTCAGTCCGTAAAACGGGCTTTTCTCACAAAAAGGCATCCTTATTTGGGATTTTTTTCGTCCGAATATACGGAACTTTCCTGAATGGTTTTTAAAATCAGTTTACAGGAAACAGACATATCCGCCTCCCGAATTTTTCCCTTTTTATATGCCCGCAGAATTTTCTTACGCACTTTCCCGGAACCGGGCATCACAAGATCATTTCCCGACGGAACACATTCTTCGGCCGCAGCCGTTTCCCGACCCGTAGCGTACCAGTCCGTCATAACCAATCCGGAAAAGCCCCATTCGCACCGCAAAACATCCACGCATAATTCGCGAGTGTTGGATACGTACGCGCCGTTGATGCGGTTGTACGACGTCATCACCGCCTTGGGATTTCCTTCTTTGACCGCGATCTCAAATCCTTTCAGGTGTGTTTCGCGAAGAGCCCGCTCGGATATTTCCGCCGACATACGCTGCCGCTCTTCTTCCCGATCGTTACACGCAAAATGCTTGTACGTTACCCCGATTCCTCCGCAAGAATTGACACCCTGCGACAAAGATGCCGCCAATTTTCCCGTCAAAAGCGGATCTTCCGAATAGTACTCAAAATTGCGCCCGCACAGCGGATTTCTGTGAAGATTCATGCCGGGTGCCAACCATAGCGTAACCCCCGTTTCTAAAAGTTCAGCCCCCGTTGCCCTGCCCATTTCATACAGCAATCCACAATCCCATGTCTGCGCAAGCAACGTCTCACAGGGCCATTGCGTGCAATATTGGTAATACACCGAACTTTCTGTTTTTTCCTTCGGTATAAACAAATTCAACAGCTTTTTCAGTACCCCATAACGCAGATTCTGCGGCACGGCAGGCACCGTGAACCATTGATTCTTTCCTTCCACGGCCCGAGGCGTCAGATTCAGCCCCTGCGGCCCGTCGCACATACAGATGTTCGGCACTCCTTTTTTCAAAAGCTTTGAAGTTGTCTTCCCGACTGCGCCGAACGTCTGATTGTACGTTCTTCCGAAATATCCCGCTCCCGTAACCAGCCGCGCCTTATCCCGAGCATTGAATTTTTTGTATATATCTTCCGTTCTTTGGTCAAATTTCGGGTGATACGTGTATTCGTTTCTGCGCATAACGATACCGCCGCTGTATTCTGCCACAACAGGTTCAGCCTCTGTCTGCAACACGGCAGGAGACGGCAGATCGCAAATCCCCACCCTCACTTTGGTTACATTTTTACAGATCTCTGTCGTTACGCTGTCCCGAAACCGTACAACAGCCGCCGCCTGCAGATCCTCACTGGAATTGCCGACACGCAGAATATAATCGCCTTTTTCGATCTTATAACGTGATTCCTGTTCAAAATAGCTTGCCAGTACGGACAACTCAAACAGCATCCGCACTTCACACTCCTGACCAGGCAAAAGTTCTTCTGTCTTTGTAAACGCCACCAATCGCTGAACTTCTTTCGGGATACTTCCCTTCGGCAATGCAGCATATACCTGCACGACTTCCCTGCCCGCTTTCTCTCCGATATTTCTGACTTTTGCAGAAACTACGGCACGGCCGCCGACCAGCGATACCTGTGCATCCGAAATACAAAATTTTGTGTACGAAAGCCCGAACCCGAACGGATACCGCGGCATAAGCCCCGTACTTTCAAACCACTTGTATCCGAGAAAAACTCCTTCCTTATAGACATCGTGCAGGGCGTCGCCATTCAGCGACCCGTATTCATGCGCAAACGGATATTGGTCATAATTTCTGCCCCACGTATCTGCCAATTTGCCGCTAAAATTACAAGCACCCGTCAAGACATCCGCCAGCGCATTTCCGCCTTCCATTCCGCCTTGCGTCAAATAAACGATCGCGTCCGTCTCGATCTGTTCATCAAACGTCAGATCGATCATCCCGCCCGCATTGATGACAAGCACCACCTTCGCGAACAATTTTTTCAACTGCCGCAAATGTTCCATCTCCTGCGGAGCGATCAGAAAATCCCCCTCTTCATTTTTTCGGTCCGCACCCTCTCCCGCTTGTCTGGACAAGACATAAACGGCCGTATCTGTCTGAACATCCGCGTTTGTGATCTCGCCGCCGTACGGCACCTGAAAACGGTGTGCGTTCGCCCGCTCGATCTGTCCCATGAAATCAAGTCGTAAACGGGAAAAAATCCGATCCATTTCCTCTTCCCATTTACGGTATGCTTCCTTGTACAGAAAATCTTCTTCGTTCAGCCAGCGTTTTGTACAAATTTCCCAGCCGGCATTTAAAAATCCCTGCTCGATATTTACGCGTTCACGCGGCCGGACTTCTCCGCTCCCCGTTCCGCCCGCTTCCGTATGGCGTACGCCTCGCCCGAACAAAGACACTCGCCCGCCCGTTAACGGAAGTGCCGCATTTTTATTTTTTAAAAGCACGATACCCTGTGCGCAGATCCTGCGCGCAAGTTCGCGATTCTTCGTTTCCCGTTCGCTGACCGCATCGCTTTTCGGCGCCCGTATCACCGATTTCATTTCTTGTCTCCTTTCTCTTCTACGACAGCCTTTCCGATTTTTCTATCACTCCGCCGCCGATACATCTGTCCCCTTCATAAAACACGGCATACTGCCCTGGCGTTACCGCTCTCTGAGGCACATCGAAATACACCTCGGCATCCGTTTCGCCCGTTCGGCAGACGCGCACTCCCTGCTCTTTCTGACGATAGCGGAATTTTGCCGTGCAGACAAATTCCGCCGCAGGCACTGACGGGATCCAGTTGATCCCCGATACCGTGCACTTATCCGTATAGAGTCTGCTTTCATCGCCGTGCGAAACATACAGAATATTATTTTTCAGATCTTTCTCCACCACAAACCAGCGGCCGCCTTCATCCCCCTTCCTGCCGCCGAGATCCAGCCCTTTGCGCTGCCCCAGCGTATAGTACATCAACCCCATATGCTCGCCGACGACCTCGCCTTCGCATGTCATCATTTTGCCGGGTTTTGCCGGAAGATAATTTCTGAGAAAATTGCGGAAATTCCGTTCACCTATGAAGCAAATACCTGTACTGTCCTTTTTTGCTGCCGTCGAAAGCCCGTATTTTTCGGCAATCTCGCGCACCTGCGGCTTGCAGATACCGCCCAACGGAAACAATACGTTTTCAAACTGCGGCTGCGTTACCTGATTGAGAAAATATGTCTGATCTTTCCCCTCATCGGCCGCTTTAAGAAGGTAATGCATTCCGTTTTCATGGCGGATCCCGCAATAATGCCCAGTAGCAATAAAATCCGCGCCCAAAGCCATGGCATAATCCTTGAACGGTCCGAATTTGATCTCACGATTGCACAACACGTCAGGATTCGGCGTTCTGCCGGCTTCGTATTCCTTTAAAAAATACGAAAAAACGCGGTCGGCATATTCCTTTGCAAAATTTACCGTGTAATACGGGATCCCGATTTTGTTGCACACGCGTTTCACGTCTTCATAATCCGCTTCCGCCGTGCAGCACCCGTTTTCACCTTCTTCTTCCCAATTCACCATGTACAGTCCGACTACGTCATATCCCTGCTCTTTCAACAGCAATGCCGCCACAGAACTGTCTACACCGCCGCTCATTCCTACTACTACCGTCTTCCGTTTTTCCACGCATTTCACCGTCTTTCTTTAAATTTATGATATTATACTCTCCGCCAGCGCCCTCTGTCAAATAAAAAGAGCGGGCACCCCCGCTCTTTTACAGGCTTTGCCTGCTTTTCTGTTTTTTCGATCTTTTTCGCATGAATTCACATTCCGGAATTTTTAATCCTTTACATGTGAAATATAGGACAAGGCGCAATCCACACATCCGTCTACCCCGATCAAGCCGCTGTCCAGACAAAGATGATGGTTTTCCGCCATCCCCCATTTCTGATCGGTATAATACTCGTAATACTTCTTGCGCTTCTTATCCGTCGCTTTGATGTGCTCTTCCATCTTTTCCGGCGCCACACCCGTATCCATGGCCAGTTTGCGCTCCACTCTCTTTTCCAAAGGCGCATGGATGTAAATCTTAATACTGTCTTCCACGATCACATCCGAACACCTTCCGATCAAGACGCAAGGCCCTTCCTTCGCCAGTCTCTTGATCAGGTTGGACTGTGCGATATAGATCTGATCCGTCATCGGCATCTGGTAGTACGAATACAGCGTCCGCGAAAAAAGTCCCGGAGCACTCTCTTCATAATGCTTCATAAATTCGGGGGAAAGATTGCTGCCCTCCGCCGCCATCGATATGAGATCTTTATCATAAAACGGAATCTTTAATTCGTGCGCAAGTTTAATGCCGAATTCCCTGCCGCCGCTTCCGAACTGGCGGCTGACTGTTATAACTTTATTCATAAGAACCTCCTTCGCTGAGCATCCGCTTCGCTTCTATATTTATTAAACCGCAATTTTGCCGATTTGTCAATAGTTCCGCAAAATTTTTAGTTCTCCGCACCTAATTTTGCGTCCGACATCATCCTCTGTCCTCGTAAAAACCGTCTTTTGCATCTGCCGAATAAAATACTTTACCGCTACCGTCTTCGACAGTCTGAAATCGGGATACAATTCAAAAATACGGACAATGCGGCGTTTTCGTTTACAAAAAAAATGCTGTAAAATAAGTAAACAGCATAAAAAATATTGATCGGCAGGACGCCCCGGCGCTTTTATACCGGGGCGTCCTGCCTTTCTGTTTTAAAAATTATGCCACAAAAAGCCATACATAATAAGCGATAAAGCCTGCAAGCAGGATGGCTCCTCCGACTTTTCTGAGCGTGTGTTTTTTCCAAAGCGAAAGAACATACAGCAAAGCTGCCGCCGCAAGCGCCACGACCGCATCGATCAGGTTTGCCTGCGTAAATGTCAGCGGATAAACCAGCGACGCCACTCCCGCGACGATAAATATATTGAAAATATTGCTGCCGATGATGTTGCCGACCGCAATATCCGTCTCGCCTTTGAACGCCGCAACGACAGAAGTAACAAGTTCCGGCAAAGACGTTCCGACCGCTACGATCGTAAGGCCTATGATGCGCTCCGACAGCCCCGCCGCAACGGCGATCTCCCGCGCGGCATCGACCAAAAGTGTGCCGCCGCCCACGACCATGGCAAGACCTACGACCAAAAGGATCACTAAAAACCAGAGTTTTTCCTGCATCCTTTCCATCCAGCGCGAAATCGCACCGCCTTTCTTTTCCGCAGACTCCTTTTCTTCGATCATGATCACTTCCGCTTTTCCGCTCTCTTCCTTTTCCGCAACTTCCTCTTCCAGAACCGATTCAGGTTTGCTCGGCTCTCCGGGAAGCGCCGTGAGCGCTTCGCTCAGCGGATGCAGGCTTTTCTGTTCACGAAACGCATTGCGGAACAAAAGATACATATAGACGGAAAAAACAACAAGCAAAACGATCCCGTCATACCAAGAAAGAGCTTTGCCCCAATACCCAAGGCCAATCAGCAAAATACTCGCCAAAAGCAACACCGGGAAATCCAGTTTCAACGAAATTTTCTGCACCGGCAGATCGTGCACCAATGCCGATACGCCAAGAATAAGAAGTATATTCGCAATGTTGCTGCCGACAACGTTCCCGATCGAAATATCCGTCGAATGCTGCACGGCGGATGTTACCGAAACCGCAAGCTCGGGAGCGCTCGTCCCGAACGCCACGATCGTCAGTCCTATCACCAAAGGCGAAATGCGGCATTTTTTTGCAATTCCCGCTCCGCCGTCCACAAACCAGTCTGCACCTTTCACCAAAAGCGCAAGCCCCAGAATCAGTAAAAAAATCTGTAACGCAAGCATCTCTTTTTTCCTATGTATATAAGTTTTGTCCTTCTTCGTGTATTGTAAACATTTTCACAAAAAAAGTCAAGAGAGCGGTCGTGCTTCTTGCCGCTCTCCCCGTGATTTCTTCAATTTCCGCATTCGACGGATATTTCATTGAACAGCCCCAACAGATCGTCTACCGTCTTTTTCGCTTTTTCTTCGCCTGCGACATCCAAAACGACATGCCCTTTATCAAACATACAAAGCCGCGTTCCGTACTCCTTTGCAAAACGCAGATTGTGCGTTACCATCAGCGTCGTGATCTTTTTTTCCCGCACGATCCGATCGGTCAGAACCATCGTCTGCTCCGCCGTTTTCGGATCCAATGCCGCCGTATGCTCATCCAAAAGCAGAAGTTTGATCGGTGTCATCGTCGCGATCAGCAAGGTCAGAACCTGCCGCTGTCCGCCCGACAAAGCCCCCACCGCAGTATTCAGCCTGTCCTCCAATCCGAGTCCCAACGGACGGAGCAGATCCCGATAATATTCCAGCCGTTTTTTGCCTAGTCCTGCAGACAAACCGTACCGCCTCCCCTTGTTTTCTGCGATCGCCATATTCTCCGCGATCGTCATGCTGTTCGCCGTACCGCTGGAAGGATTCTGAAATACCCTGCCGATCTTCCGCGCCCGTATGAATTCCTTCTGCCCCGTAATGTCTTCTCCGTCCAAAAGGATCTTCCCTGCTTCGGGCCGCAATGTTCCGCTCACCAAATTCAAAAGCGTCGTTTTTCCCGAGCCGTTGCTTCCCACGATCGATACAAATTCGCCGTCGTTCACTGAAAAATTAAAATCCTGAAACAAAACCGACTCATCCGGAGTTCCGCGGTTAAAACGCTTTTCTATATTCTCAAGTTCAAGCATCTATCTTTCCTCCCGTTTCTTTCCGAAAACGGCGCGGTCTGACAAGCCCCTTCAGAGTTCTTCCGATCAGCCCGCTGTCCAATACCAATACCAGCACGAACAGTACCGCCACGATAAGCTTTGTATAATCGCTCCCCAGTAAAAGCAGAGCCGCCGTCAGGATCGCATAATACAGCACCGCCCCGATCACAACTCCCGTCGTGTTCGCCATCACGCGAATATGCTTTGCAATCACGCATCCTATGATCACACAAGCAAGCGCAATCACCACCGTGCCCGTACCCATACTGGAATTATAAACCGATCCGTTCTGGCAATAAAAACTTCCGGCAAATCCGACCAACCCGTTGGCTATCGCAAGGCCCAGTATTTTATAATTGTCCGTGTTCCTGCCCATCTGCGTTACCAACTGCGGATTGTCCCCCGTCGCGCGGAGCATGAAACCGCTCTTCGTCTTTAAAAAGAGATCCAGTAAAACTTTGCAGAAGACAACAAATAAAAACACAAACAATACTGCCACATAGTTTGCCGCCGCTCTCGGAAGCGAATCCAACAGCGCATTGTGCAGCAAAGTATCGATCTGCGAAAATGCTACCTGAGCCCCGCCCGCGATCAGATAATTCACCGAAAGCAATGCCGTCATCGTGATGATCCCCGACAGCAGTCCGTTTATTTTCAACTTGACATGCAAAAGCCCCGTTACAATTCCGGCAACAGCACCCGCCGCGAAAGCCGCGATCATTCCGATATACCACGGACATCCGTTCACCAAAAGCACCGAAAATACCACTCCGCCCAACGGAAAACTGCCGTCTACCGTAAGATCCGGAAAATCCAGGATCTTATATGTGATATAGACACCTAATCCTACGATCGCATAGATAAACCCCATCTGCAGGATGGTACTCATCTGATTGAGAAAAAACATAACCGCTCCTTTCCTCTCTCTTTCCGCTCTTTATGCCGCAGTATCATGTGCGTCCACGTATTCCGCAGGGAGCGTAAAGCCAAACGCTTCGCAAGCCGATGAATTGTAATCCACCGAATAGCCGTCTTCGATCGTTTCAAACTTAAATTCACCCGAAATAGGAGTACCGTCCAATATATCCGCGATCATTCCGCCCGTTATCTTCCCGAGCTCAAAATAATCCAGCGAACAGCTCGCGATACACCCAAGTTTTACCTGCTCGATCTCACTGCCGAATACAGGCTTGCCCGCCGATTTTGCCTTATCCAGCACGATCGCAAGATTGTTTACGACATTGTTGTCCGTTAGGTTATTCAGACAATCCACCTTTCCAAGCAATACGCCTGCCGCCGACGGTATATCTTCCGCCGTGTCCACAGGCTGTGCAATGATCTCGATATTGTACGCGGATGCCTGCGCCTCGAATTCCGCTATCTGCGATACCGAATTGGATTCCGACTTCGTATACAAGATCCCGACTTTCACCGATTCCGTGCGGTCGGGTTCCTTTTCTTTGTAAAAATCCGAGATCAGTTTCAGCTGACCCGCTACGGGAAGTTTGTCCGATGTGCCTGTAACGTTCTTGAACAGGGAAAAATCGGCACTCTTTGCCAAAGGATCGGATACCGCCGTAAATACTACCGGCACGCTCCCGCGCGACTGCGACGCCAACGCGTAAGCCGAAGGCGTTGCGATCCCCACCGCCACGGCCGGCGCACGGTTGATCAGCGTGGAAGCATACGTCGTGTTGTCCGCATCCACGCCTTTTGCATTATTATATACGATTTTGATCTTATCTTCCGTGTAGCCGCGCTCTTGTAAACCCGACAAAATGCCGTCATAACAATTCGTCAGAGAACCGTGTTCCGCATACTGCAGGATGCCGATCACCGTCCTTTGATCGCACCCGACAAACATGACCGCGCTCATGCAGCCGATCAGCAAACTCAATACAATCATTAAGATCTTTTTCATAGCGTTTTCTCCATGTTATTTCCATTTTTTTGTATAAAAAAACACGGTCCTTCCGTTCGGGACGAAAGTACCGTGTTGCCACCCGATTTTACGGCCGCATTTTTTCTGCCGCCGCCTCATTGCAGATACGCTTTTGTGAATCCAACATCCACACAAGTTATATCCCCTTTCTGTAACGCGAAAGACGCGTCATCCGCTACCCTTGCTGTTTGCAAGCTCGAAGATGCCCTCGACAGTCCATTCACCTGGCCGCAACCGCTTTTTCACACCAACCAAAAGCTCTCTGAACATTGCATAGCCAAACTACTCTTCTGTCTCATCGGTTTTTTTATACTATACCACGACAACCTGCCGTTGTCAAATATTTCAGACCGGATTTTTTTAACAATTTTAAACGCGGACAACCTTTCGGCTGCCCGCGTTTGCATGCTTCCTCAATTTTTACAGGTCTGTGCCGTCATCGTACGACGGCTCTCAGAAATTTAAGCCTGTTCAAACTGATCTTTGCCTACGCCGCAAATCGGGCAAGTAAAATCATCGGGAATATCTTCCCATTTCGTGCCGGGAGCAATCCCGTTATCCGGATCACCCGTCGCTTCATCGTATTCATAACCGCACACTGTGCATACATACTTTGCCATGATCTTTTATCTCCTTTTTTTTCTGTTATTCTTATTATAGCAGATTTTCTGCCGATTACAAGTGTTTTCCAAAATTTTATTTGCTGCCCGTTGAACCGAACCCACCTTCTCCGCGAACCGTATCGGAAAGCTCGTCCGTTTCTTCAAACTGTGCGAACACATAAGGCATGATCACAAGCTGCGCCACCCGTTCGAACGGCTCTATGCTCTGCTCGTAGCGGCTGTGATTATGCAGCGCAACGCGGATCTCTCCGCGATAATCGCTGTCGATGACCCCCACTTTGTTTGCAGGCGCCAATCCTTTCTTGGTCGCCAGCCCGCTCCTGGCATAAATCAACCCGACATACCCTTCCGGTATCTCCGCGGCAAGGCCCGTATGCACGATCGCCGTATCATGCGGCGCAATCCGTATCGCATGCTCGCACAACGCATACAGGTCCGCTCCCGCAGCATTCTCACTCCCGTATACAGGCATTTTTGCCTCCGGCAGCAGCTTCTTTACCTTCAATCTGATCTTCGTCATCAGGATTTCCCCCTTTTCTATTTCAAATCATAATTTCCGTCTTGCCATAAACGTATTTGCTTATCCTGCAATGTCCTCTTTACGTCTATGATGCGCTGATTCGATGACCCTCGGAAGCGAAGTTTTAAATCTTTCAGGCTTTCCACAAATTCTCCGTCCACCAGTATATCGAGCATGGACAGCATCTCATCCGTTACCTCGCAATGTGCCTTTCCGCCCGCAACAAGATCACGATCTAACGTATATCCGCTGTAACACCAAACCGTTTTTTGAGGATACGTATCACGAAATTTACGCAAAAGCGTAACCAAAACCCGTTGATTGCACGGCTCAAAGGGCTCACCGCCCAACAGCGATAATCCTGCAATATATTCATGCGAAAGCGCCTGCAGAATTTCCTTTTCCGTTTCCTCTGTGTAAGGCTTGCCGTATGAAAAATCCCAGGCCTCCGCATTGAAACAGCCTTTGCACTTATGCGTACAGCCGCTCACGAACAGAGAAACACGTACACCTACACCGTTCGCCACATCATATTTCTTTATATTCGCGTAATTCATTTTCTGCCTCGGACTCCTTTTCTGCCATCAAGCAGAAAAATCTCCATACAGCGCCTGCGTATTTTGCGCAGGCGCTGTATAACACTTTTACAAATGAAGCACGCGCGCTTTGATTTCTTTCGTCTTGCCCAGATTCCAGAAATTTTCGCCCAGATATCCGCAGGTGCGGCGCGTTACATTCATCTTTTTATGATCTTTATTATGACAATTCGGGCACTCCCATTCATTGTCGTCATTGATGATGATCTCACCGTCATACCCGCATACATGACAATAATCGCTCTTCGTATTGAACTCGGCATACTGAATATTGTCGTAAATAAACTTCACGATCTCCTGCATCGCTTCCAGGTTGTTCTGCATGTTGGGGATCTCGACATACGAAATGCATCCGCCCGAAGAAATCTTCTGGAATTGCGATTCAAAGGAGAATTTCGAGAACGCATCGATATGCTCACGCACGTCTACATGGTAAGAATTCGTGTAATATCCTTTATCCGTAACGTCCTTGATCGTACCGAATCTCTCTTTGTCGATCCGTGCAAAGCGATAACACAACGACTCCGCCGGCGTACCGTACAAAGCAAAACCGAGTCCCGTTTCTTTCTTCCATTCATCCGTCTTGTCGCGCATATGCTGCATCACGCGCACAGCAAATTCTTCGCCTTCCGGATCCGTCTGCGAAACGCCCTTCATCAGCTTGGTTACCTCGTACAAACCGATATAACCGAGCGACAAGGTGCTGTATCCGTTGAAAAGAAGTTTATCGATCACTTCGCCCTTTTCCAGACGCGCAATCGCTCCGTACTGCCAATGGATCGGGCTGACATCCGACTTTGTACCCAACAAAGCACGATGGCGAACCATTAACGCTTCACGGCAAAGTTCCAGTCTCTCATCGAAGAGTTCCCAGAACTTGTTTTCGTCGCCCTTTGCCAAAATTCCGATCTGCGGAAGATTGATGGACACCACGCCCTGATTGAATCTTCCTTCAAATTTATAATTTCCGTTTTCATCCTTCCAAGGCGAAAGGAACGAACGGCATCCCATCGGACTGAACACGTTGCCTTCATAAATTTCACGCATTTTCTTCGCCGAAATATAATCCGGATACAAACGCTTGGAAGAGCATTTCACTGCAAATTCCGTGATATAATCGTATTTTCCGCCTTTAAGACAGTTGATCTCATCCAGAACATACACCAGTTTCGGGAACGCAGGCGTAACATACACACCCTTTTCGTTCTTGATGCCTTCGTAACGCTGACGCAGAATTTCCATAATGATCTGTGCATTCTCTTCCAGATATTCATCGTCTTTGTCCAAATACAAAAACAACGTTACAAACGGCGACTGTCCGTTCGTCGTCATCAGCGTATTGATTTGGTACTGAATCGTCTGTACGCCGCTGCGCAGCTCGTCCCGAATCCGATCTTCGACAAGCTTCTTGATCTCGGCATCACTCAATTCAGGGCAAGCCTGACGGAAATGTTTTTCAAATTTTTCGCGGCTCTTGCGCAGATATTTACCCAAATGCCGTATATCCACCGACTGGCCGCCATACTGTGAACATGCTACCGCCGCAATGATCTGCGTAACAACCGTGCATGCTACCTGAAAGCTCTTCGGGCTTTCGATCAGCTTCCCGTTCATAACGGTTCCGTTATCCAGCATGTCCCCGATATTGATCAGACAGCAGTTGAAAATCGGCTGAATAAAATAATCGGCGTCATGGAAATGCAGGATCCCTTCGTCGTGAGCCTTGGAAATCTTTTCCGGCAGCAATATACGGCGCGTCAGATCCTTCGAGACCTCTCCGGCGATCAGATCGCGCTGCGTCGCAGCCGCCAAAGCGTTCTTGTTGGAATTTTCTTCCATGACATCTTTATTGGAATTATGGATCAGACTCAGGATCGCTTCGTCCGTCGTATTCGCCTTGCGGACCAGGGCACGATTGTAGCGATAAATAATATAAGTTTTCGCAAGGTCGTAATGCCCCTGTTCCATCAGCTTCTCTTCGATAAGATCCTGAATATCCTCAACAAGCATTCTCTTTTTCTTCTTACCTTCTATACTCGAAAGGATCTCTTCAATTTCTTCTCCCGTCGCACGCTGCGAAGCCGAAGGCATCTCGGCATTCGCTTTGCCGATAGCGATCGCTATTTTCGCCCTGTCATATTCTACAACGGTTCCGTCTCTTTTGATTACCTGCATAACACCAAATCCCTTCCTTTTTGAATTCTCCATTATTATATCACGTTTCATAAAAAAAACTGCCGCTTTTGCAACAGTTTTTATAAAAACACTATATCTTGTATATTTTGCACAAAATTTGATTCAATATGTAGAATTTTTCATTCCGCGGTCGATTGAAGCAAATAATCCTTTTTCAAATGCCCGCCATACAAATCAAGAGTGATCTCAACTCTTTTTTCCGTTTACGAAAAAAACTTCTGAAACATTTCTGCCGCGCTTTATTGATCCGAAAATAAAACTGCCGTAAAAGGTTTTTATTCCCTGAAGGATCAAAGGGATGCAAAGCAATTAAAATGTCGCGGTGTTCGGCAACGCGCAGAAGCCGTGGTTATACAACCTTACGCGAGGCAATGCATTTAAAATGTTGAGGCATTCGGCAAGGCAAGCGCAAAATTGGCACTGCAAGAATCTCAAAGGCCTCCGCCTCGCACAACTCCGAACGGGAGTACGCTGAATGCATGCGCCTCCACGGAAATCGTGATCGTTTCACCGCGCGTTACTTTGAGACGGACATCCCCGGCAAGTTCAAAATATTCGCCAAGCGTCCTTGCCAGATCCTGCGCGATCACTTCGCGGCACTCTTCGGTCAATGGCTGTGTTTCGCGCTCCAGTACAAGTCTGGTCCTCAGCGCGTGATCTCTTAATTTTCGCATCGTTTCCTCCTGGCGTCTATAAATCATTGTGTTTTGCACAAACTGCTGCATATGAGAGCTATTTCTGCGCGGATGAATTCCGCTTACAATCTTGCCATTTTATTTTACTTGCTTTCGTTCTTCGGTTGGTGCGGAGAAACGATCCTCTTTCTGAATATGTGGGGACGCATCCTCGATCGTGGATTTCTCACCCTGCCGCTGTGTACGATCTACGGCAGCACGGTCATTCTGACTTACCTTCTTCTCGGAACTCCGCGGGAAGGCAAGCTGAGCCCGCTGTTCCGAAAAACGACAGACCTTCCCGACGAAAGAAAAATCTGCCTGCAAATACTTTTATATCTTTTCTACTTTGTTCTCGTCATGATCCCCCCGACTGTGCTGGAACTTTTTATCGGAGTGGCTTTCTCCAGAGGACTGAATAACCCGCTCTGGGACTACGGCTATCACACTTTCCAGCTCTGCGGCAGTATCTGTGTAAGCCAGACGCTCATCTGGGGATTGCTTCTGACCGTCGGCATGGCATTGCTTTGGAAACCGCTCTATACACTTGCCGACCGCGTACCTGTCCGCGTGAAAACTAAGATCGTCTGGCTGCTGACTGCCCTCGTCGTCTTGGATTTTACCGTAAATTTCATCTTCCTTCTGACACACGGCTATGCCCTGCATTTGTACGGAATTGAAAAGAACGTGTTTTAAAATTAATGACAAACCGATAAAATTTTTAGCTTGGTTGTCTCATGAAAAGCAATGCACCGTCCCGCATTTTAAAGGTTTTTTTTCAACGAACGGCGGATGCTTCCGAAAAATCCGTTGTATTTTCCCGTTGCATTGTACAGCTTGCGCGTCCCTTTCTGAATGTTTGCCGCCAGGATCTTAAATGCTTTCTGCGCGCATCCCTGCCGTTCCCCCAAAAACACTGCATCTTCCTGCGGAATAATGCCGAGCAACGGGATCTTAAGGATTTGCGCGATCTCTCCGGGCGATAATATTTCCCCGTCCGCAACGAGATCGCCGCGCACCATGTTCACTACAAGATCCACACTTTTTAAACGATAGCTCTTCAGAACAGATATGACTTTATCGGCATCCCGCAGGGACGAAACATGCGGCGTGGTTACGACAAGCGCTTCGTTTGCCGCCGCAACCGCGCGATGAAATCCGCTGCCGATACCAGCCGGACAATCGATCAGAATGTAATCGTAACGCGGAGCCAAAGAATCCAACACAAGCCGTACTGCTTGCGGCGAAATATATTTATTCGGGTCGGTATGATTGGACGCCATCAGAAAAAGATTCGGATACTCCGGATGCCGCAAAAGCGCCTGCGCGGCACGACATCTGCCCTCGATCACGTCGACGATATCGTACGTTACAGACTCTTCCACTCCGCATACCACATCTATATTATTGAGTCCGAAATCGGTATCCGCCAATATGACTCTCTCTCCCATCTGCGAAAGCCGCATCCCGAGATTGACCGATACCGCCGTTTTCCCCACGCCGCCTTTGCCCGACGTGATCACGATTTTCCGCGCCACCTTCCATCTTCTCCGCCACGTTTATTTCAGCATTTATTTTATCATGTTCCCTGCCGAAAATTCTGATGTATTTCCACGAAAAATAGCACTCTTTGTAAAAAACGCTGCGCTCCGCTTCCGTTTTCCCGTTAAATCATTTTCCTTCTTTCCCGATCTTTTATATTAAGCCCGTACAAAAGCCCGTCGGTGCGAAGAATTTGCACCGACGGGCTTTTTCCGATCCTTGCCCGACGCAAAAAATAAGTTTTTATGATATTTCCAAAAAAGCTGAAAAACTTTCAATTTTTCGTTTCAGTCTGTCTGCCATACCCGACCGAAAATTTTACTCTGCGTCAATGCTTATAAATGAAAATTTCGTAACGTCAAACAATCCTCTGTCCGAAAGCTTGATATCCGGAATGACCAAAAGCGCTAAAAACGACAAACTCATAAACGCCTCGAACTCGCGGGAAATACCCATCCCGTATGCGATTTCCAACAATTCTTCCGAACGGCGGATATATTCTTCCGCAGGCAGCGAGCTCATAAGCCCTGCGATATCCAGCGGCAGAGAGTGGATTTCCTTTCCCCGCACCGTAACCATACCGCCGCCGATTCTGCGGATCTCTTCCACGGCAGCCGCCATATCCGCATTGTTGTCGCCCAATACCATGATATTATGCGAATCGTGCGCAATCGTGAGTGCAATCGCTCCGTCCTTTAAGCCATACCCTTCCAGCAATCCGATTCCGATATTTCCCGTATTATGATGGCGCTCCACAACTGCCATCTTCAAAAGATTCGTACCTTTCAGCACAACATCCCCATCCTTGCTTTCCACTTCGCGCACTACGCGCTCCGTTACCACATTGTTGCTGATAAGCCGTATGACGTTTGCCTTTTTCCCTTTCAAACCGAGTTTGAACGAATCCGCCGAGACCTTCCCGACATGTACCGTATTTTTGACCGCTTCCGGCAAAAACTTTTCACCCGCATCAAACAGCGCTTCGCCGTCTTTTGCAACCAGTTTCCCGTTTTTAAAGGTGTACACGCAATTAAAATTTTTCAGATCGTCAAACACCGCAATATCCGCGTCATATCCGGGCGCGATCGCTCCTTTGCCGTATAAACGATAGCATTCCGCAGTGTTTAACGTAGCCGCCGTTACTGCCCATACAGGATTTAAGCCCGCACTTACAGCCACGCGCAGGGCATTGTCCAAATGTCCCTTGCCTTTGATATCCGCCGCATGACGATCATCCGTACACATCATGAACCGGCGCATATTTGCCGCAGTCATTGCTTTGCAATTCACCGCCACGTTGCGCGTTGCAGAACCTTCGCGCAGATGTACATACATTCCCTTGGATACTTTTTCCGCCGCTTCTTCGGGCCCGATGCATTCATGATCGGTACTGATCCCCGCGCTGATATAGGCGTTCAGCCCTTTTCCGCTCGTCGACGGAGCATGCCCGTCTATCACACGATTTTCTGACCGCGCCGCTTCCAGTTTCTTCATGCACTCCGGATCTTTGTAAATAACGCCCGGATAATTCATGAACTCTCCTAAACCGTAAATAAACGGTTCACGCAAGTACTTTTCTGTATCCGCGCCCGTAAGGATCGCCCCGCTCGTTTCAAATGATGTGGCAGGCACGCACGACGGCAGCATGACTTTCACTTCCAACGGCGTACGCGCTACAGCGTCCGCTATATATTTCGCCCCCGCTATACCGCACACATTGGTAATTTCATGCGGATCGGCAATGACCGTTACCGTGCCGCGAGGCAATACCATCTTCGCAAATTCTTCGGGCGAAAGCTGTGAACTCTCAATATGCACATGCGCATCGATCAGCCCGGGCACCGCGATCTTCCCTGCAATGTCATATTCCGTTTCTCCGTCATATTCGCCGAACCCTACGATCTTCCCGTCCTGGATCGCTATGTCCGCACGGACGATCTCTCCCGTAAAGACGTTGACAAAACTTCCGTTTTTGAGTACAATCTCCGCCTTTTTATTCCCGATGGCGGCATCGATCAGTTTTTCGATCATGCTCCTTCCTCCTGCCGTTAAATTCCATTCCATTATACCATACACTTTCTGAATTGTAAACCGCCGACAATAAATTCTTTCCGTATACGGTTCTGTTTTTTCTGTTCCGTACTTGAATACATATTTACGCCAAACCTTACCCCCCGACATTCATTCTTCCGTTGTACACCGCCCGAATTTAAGAGGTACGTTCCCTAAAAATAGTGCCCGCACACAAAGTTTATGTTCTGCCCGATCCTAAACTTAATCTGAGTATAAATTGCAAAAAATAAGGTCTTTTCTCTGCTTACCACAGAGAAAAGACCTTATCGGGTTTTGTTTTAAAGTCCTGCAATATCAGTGTGTGAACAGGAACGTGAACAGGAACACCAGCGAAAGAATTGCCGTAACCGGGCTGATATCCTTAACTTTGCCCGTGCAAAGCTTGATGATGGTGTAAGAAAGGAACCCTGCCGCAATACCATACGAAATGGAATACGTAAAGCTCATGATCGAAATGGTCAGGAACGCAGGAACTGCCGCTGCAGGATCTTTCCAATCGATGTTCGTAACATTTCTCATCATCAAAACGCCGACATACATCAAAGCACCTGCCGTTGCGCAGGAAGGAACCAAAGCCGCGATCGGGCTGAGGAACATAGCGACTGCAAACAGGATAGCAACTACCAAAGACGTGAACCCTGTTCTGCCGCCTTCTGCAACGCCCGCAGAAGATTCTACAAACGTCGTAACCGTGGAAGTACCCAGGATCGCACCCGTGCAGGTTGCGATCGAATCGCACAAGAGCGCGCGCTGAATATTTTTCACTTCTCCGTTGTCATCGATGAGGCCGCTCTCTTTACCTGCAGCCTGGCACGTTCCCATCAACGTTCCGATCGTATCGAACATGTCAACCATTGCAAACGCAACCAACGCCGCAATAAAATCAAATATCATGTTCGCTTCGATACCCTTGAATCCGTTGATGAAGACCTGTCCTACAGATTCTTTGCCAAAGCTTACAAACGCATCCAAAGGATTGGAGAATGTAATGCTGTCAAATACAGCCTGGCAGGATGCCGATCCGGCCGCCACACCGATCCCGCAGAAAATATAATACAGGATCGCACTGCCGATGATACCCAAAACCATAGCCGCTTTCACATTCAGCTTGGAGAAAATAGCGATCATGAGCAGAGAAATTACAGACACTGCCGCAGCAATCATTTTTGCACCGGTCGCCTTTGCAAACGTAAGAACGTTGAAAGAAATCATCGTTACTTTCGTGCTTGTATCCAAAGCAACAAGGCCTGCATTCTGCATACCGACAAAGGCAATGAACAGTCCGATGCCGGCAGGGATCGCAATGCGGATCGCTTGCGGAACAGAACGCACAATCGCTTTACGAGCACCGACAATCGTCAGGGTCAGGAACAATACACCCGAGCAAAGCACGATCAAAAGCGCATTCGCATAGGAATAATTCATTCCGACACAAATCGTATACACGAAGAATGCATTCAATCCCATTCCGGGTGCCTGCGCAAACGGCAGCTTCGCTAGGAATGCCATCAAAAGCGTGCCAACGATTGCCGAAATAGCCGTAACAATATAGATCGCTCCATAAGATACGCCTAAAACCTCGGCTCCGCTGACCAAATTACCTGTGCTGAACGGATCGCCGAACATTGTGGCATTTGTCATGAGGATATAAACCATCGTCATGAACGTCGTCAAACCGGCGAGCATTTCTGTCTTGAAATTGGACTTCATCTTCGTAATTCCGAAGTAGTTGTCCACTTTGCCCAGGAAGCCCGTGTACTTGGTCTGCACCGCCGCTTCGCCCCCAACCGATTCCTGCTCGATCTTCGGCTCTTCGGTGTTCTGATTTTCAACCATCTGAAACCTCCAAAAAGTGAAAATATTGTATAGATCGCGCTCCGCGCGAAATATCCTGTCAATACTCCCCGTCCATTTTTCCTTTTTCAAAAGGAAAAATGGACAAGGCGCCTTGTCCACATAAATTTATCTCTATTTTATCACAAGTCTTTAACAAACGCAATCAGATAAGTCTGATTTTTTAACATTTTTCAAAAAATGTCATAAATACTCGTTACAAGGGCTCCATTTTATCCTTTTCGAAAGAGAAACATTCCTTCATTCCGTCCAAAGAATAAAAGCTAGTAAAACAGAATGGCAAGATCGTAAGCGAAACTCATCCGTTTATAGAAGTATTAACCAAAGCGGAGGCGCCCTGCCAGTCGGCAAGGCGCCTCCGCCATTCCACATAAATTTTTTTCTTATAAATCGGAAATACCGATTTTAACGCGGGATTATCGGTCAGTTTTTTTCAGTGTCAAATATTGTTTTGGTTAAAAAATCTTTGAAAAGAATCTGCTTTTAAGCAACTGACGATTCTGAAGATTCTGCCCTGTTTTTTGTAAAATCGATTCGTGTACGGAAAGAATTCAATACAGCCAGCATCATGACCCCGACATCCGCAAATACTGCCAATCCCAGAGGAATGAGGTTGCATATTCCCAACGCCATCACCACGACTTTGATTGCAATAGAGAGCACTATGTTTTGCAGGACGATTCTCTTTGTCCTGCGCGCAATCTTTTTAGCCAACGGCAATAACGATAAATCGTCGCGCATCAGTACGACTTCCGACGCTTCGATCGCCGCATCGCTTCCGACTCCGCCCATCGAGATCCCGACGTCCGCCTCCATCAATACCGGCGCATCATTGATCCCGTCTCCTGCATACATAAGCTTCCCTTTCGCTTTCAGTTTTCTTGCCACATTCAGTTTATCTTCCGGCAAAAGCTCCGCATACACTCCGTTTAAACCGATTTGCTCCGCCACATTCTGCGCTCGCGCCTCATTATCGCCCGTGAGCATGTAGCATTCCTCGATGCCCTGCTTTCTTAAATCGGCAACCGCTTTCTTTACATTTTCTTTGATCTGATCTTCGATTGTAACATATCCGAGGTTTTTTCCTGCCGCCGCACAGTAAACGCAAGTCGCGCCCTCTGCAGGTTTTTGCACGGAAATCGAATGCACGTTCATCCATTTTTCGTTTCCGACCCAAACCTCTTTCCCATCGATCGTACAAGAAATACCAAACCCCGCATGCTCGGTGATTTGTTCCGCTTTATATGGTGTGGCGATATCTGAAAAAGCTTCCGCAATCGGGTGAGACGATCCCTTTTCAGCCGCCGCCAGCACCTTAAGCAACTCGCTCTTGTCTTCCGATTGCACTTCCCCGATCTTGAAGTTTCCGTAGGTCAGAGTACCTGTTTTATCGAATGCGGCGATCTTCGTATCCGCCAAGGCGTCCAAACCGGTAGAACCTTTAACAAGAATACCTTTTTTCGCCGCAAAACCGATCCCGCTGAAATACGATAACGGCACCGAAATCACCAATGCGCACGGACAGGAAATTACCAAAAACACGAGAGCCCTGTTGACCCAATCGCCCAAATTTGCCACGTAGTTACCCGTAAATACAGGTGCCACAAACGCCAGTAAAACGGCAGCCGCGCAGACTACAGGCGTATAAATTGCCGCAAACTTTGAGATAAATTTCTCGCTCTTCGCCTTTTTTGCCGAAGAGTTTTCTACAAGATCCAGAATCTTTGCGACGGTACTGTCCGAATAGTCCTTTTCCGCCCTGACTTTGATAACGCCGCCGACATTGATCGAACCGCCCAGTACAACATCGCCGACGCCGGCATCACGCGGCATCGCCTCTCCGCTCAGCGATCTCGTGTCCAGCGTCGTAACTCCTTCCACGATCACTCCGTCGGTCGCAAGCTTTTCTCCTGCCTTGATCAGAAGCAGATCGCCCCTTCGTATCTCTTCCGGAGGAATCAGCTTTTCTCCGTCTTCCGTGATCACGCGCGCCGTTTCCGTCTTAAGATCCATCAAGGCGGCAATCGACTTGCGCGATGCACCGACCGCGATCGACTGCAAAAGTTCTCCCAACGAATACAGCACCATCACTTCCGCCGCCTCTGCATACTGTCCCAAAATGATCGCTCCGATGCTTGCCAGAGTCATGAGAAAATTCTCATCAAAAATCCTGCCGTGTACAATATTTTTCACAGTCTCCCACAGGATCTTCCATCCTACAGTCAGATACGCCAGACCGTACAAAACATATCCCGCAATCAGCGCGGCATTCCCAGCCCCGACTTTTTCCGTAACGATTCCCGCAACCAAAAATACTGCCGAGAAAATAACCTGCAGCAATTCCGCAGCATGTGCTTGCCATAAGCTTTCCCGCTTATTCTCTTCTTCCGCTATCTTTACCTCATCAAAGCCTTCGATCACTGCGGTCGCTTCCTGATACGCTTGCTGCGAACCGCACTCCAAACGTATCGTTTGGTTCACAAATTGGACCGACGCCTTTACACCATCGATACCGTTCAACTTGCGCTCCAATTCTCCCGCACACGTTGCACAATCCAATCCCTCAATCCGTATTTTTCTGACCATCTTCTTATTCTCCGCAATGCACATGGGCTTTACTCATCAGTACAATACTCGCAATGTGTTCATCCGCTATGGAATAAAGTATATTCTTTCCTTCCCTCCGCGATCGAATGATCCGCGCATCCTTCAAAATACGCAGCTGATGCGAAACGTTGCTCTGGTTTCCTTCCACCGCTTCCGCGATATGATATACACACATCTCCCCTTCCATCAACGCCAGCAATATCTTCATCCGCGACTGCTCCCCGATCGCCTTGAACGCCGCACACATCTGCGCTACGGTCTCTTCCGAAGGCATGTTCTTCCGCGCCAGTCCGGCCAACATGCTGTGCTCATTCAATTCTTCCGCTTCATCGTAATTTCTCTGACTTTCCATATATTACCTCGTTAAATAAGGTTTACATATTAATTTATGTTCATATATTAATATATTCAATGTAAAAAGTCAAGTGTACACTATCACAAAAA